>CEVF01148473.1_pt1 | contig 31008 bp, 34 predicted proteins | sample 356441 | NCBI WGS metagenome assembly CEVF01 (sample SAMEA2622765, study PRJEB7988) | marine metagenome | biome: marine biome (ENVO:00000447); feature: surface water layer (ENVO:00002042); material: "saline water (ENVO:00002010), including plankton (ENVO:xxxxxxxx)" | depth 5 m | reverse complement strand
GAGCCGTTCTTTGTAGGGCATTTTCCCGGTGCACCGGTAATGCCCGGTGTGCTACAAGTAGAAGCAATGGCACAAACAGGTGGAATACTTGTGCTGAGCACCGTTCCGGATCCAGAGAACTATCTTACTTTCTTCATGAAGATTGATAAAGTAAAGTTCAAACAACAGGTTGTCCCCGGGGATACCTTGATATTTAAGTGTGATTTGATTTCCCCCATCCGAAGAGGAATATGCCATATGCAAGCCTATGCATACGCCAATGGAAAATTGGTGTCCGAAGCCGAATTGATGGCGCAGATCGTAAAAACAAAAAATAAAGAATCGTAGATGAACCAACCGCTAGCATATGTTCACCCAGGGGCCAAAATTGCCAAAAATGTGGTAATAGAGCCCTTTACCACCATACATAACAATGTAACCATAGGTGAGGGGACGTGGATTGGTTCCAACGTCACCATAATGGAAGGTGCCAGAATCGGAAAGAATTGCAACATATTTCCCGGTGCTGTAATTTCAGCAATGCCACAGGATTTAAAGTATCAAGGAGAGGACACCACTGTAATTATTGGCGACAATACCACTATAAGGGAATGTGCCACCATCAATAAAGGAACTTCCGACCGGATGAAAACCGTTATTGGCAAGAATTGCTTGATCATGGCCTATTGTCACATAGCACACGATTGCTTGGTAGGTGACGGGTGCATCTTCAGCAATAATTCAACATTGGCGGGGCATGTCACCATCGGACAGAATGTTGTGTTGGCCGGAATGGTTGCCGTACACCAGTTTGTATCTATAGGAAACCACGCATTTGTAACAGGTGGTTCGTTGGTAAGAAAAGATGTTCCTCCCTACGTGAAGGCAGCGAGGGAACCCCTTTCTTATGTAGGTATAAATTCAATTGGATTGCGCAGAAGGGGGTTTGATTCCGATAAGATCAGGGAAATCCAAAACATCTACCGAATACTGTATCAAAAAAATTATAACAATTCACAGGCGGCGTCCATTATCGAAGCTGAAATGGAGGCTACCCCGGAACGGGATGAGATACTTCAGTTCATCCGGGATTCGCAAAGGGGAATTATGAAAGGATATTTCAGTTCAAATTAAATATATGGCAAGTACTTCAGATATAAGAAAGGGGTTGTGCATCAAGTACAACAACGATATCTACAAAATTGTAGAGTTTCTTCATGTAAAACCTGGTAAAGGGCCAGCTTTTGTCCGTACCAAATTAAAAAGCGTCACTACGGGAAAGGTAGTGGACAATACATTTTCTGCGGGACACAAGATCGATGACGTTCGAGTGGAGACACGTTCCTATCAATTTTTGTACAATGAAGGGGATACGTATCATTTTATGAATACGGACGATTATACCCAGATTGCTTTGCAAAAAGATGCTTTGGATGCTTCCGACCTGTTGAAAGAGGGTGAAGTGGTGACCATAATTTTCAATGCAGAGGACAACATGCCGCTTTCCGTTGAAATGCCAGCAAGTGTTATCTTGGAAGTTACGCACACAGAACCTGGTGTCAAGGGGAATACGGCCACAAACGCCACAAAACCCGCAACTGTGGAAACCGGTGCTACCATAAACGTACCGCTTTTTATAAATGAAGGTGACAAAATTAAGGTTGACACCGAAAAAGCGGCCTATTTGGAACGCGCCAAAGAATAGCTCGGATGAAATTCCCAAAAACCTATACCTTAAAGGAGATATCGGAGATCATTGGTGCCGATTTCATTGGAAACCATGATTTTCCAGTTTTGGGTATGAATGAAATCCACGTGGTGGAAGAAGGTGATATTGTTTTTGTGGACCACCCCAAATACTACGACAAGGCCCTTCAGTCCAGAGCGACCATAATACTCATCAACAAGGAAGTGGACTGTCCGGAAGGCAAAGCATTGCTGGTCTCCGATGACCCATTCAGGGATTTCAATAAATTGACCAAACATTTTAAGCCGTTTGAAAGTGCCGGTTCCTCCATTTCCGAATCAGCGATGATAGGGGAGGGAACTGTTATTCAGCCAAATACCTTTATTGGCAATAATGTGAAAATTGGTAAGAATTGTATCATTCATCCCAATGTAACTATTTATGACGGATGTATTATTGGAGACAATGTGACCATACATGCAGGTACCGTTTTGGGCGCCGATGCTTTTTATTATAAAAACAGACCTGAAGGTTTTGACAAACTGCTTTCCGGAGGAAATGTGGTGATTGAAAACAATGTGGACATTGGGGCATCATGTACCATTGATCGCGGAGTATCCGGCTCCACCATCATCAAGGAAGGGTCAAAACTGGATAATCAAATTCAAATTGGCCATGACACGGTCATCGGAAAAAAATGTTTGATTGCATCCCATGTAGGCATTGCCGGTTGCGTTGTTTTGGAGGACGAAGTCACGCTCTGGGGACAGGTCGGGATCACGAGTGGCGCCACAATTGGTAAAAAAGCTGTGGTTTTGGCCCAATCCGGCATATCTAAATCACTGGAAGGTGGAAAAACCTATTTTGGGTCCCCTGCGGAGGAAGCAAGGGAAAAACTCAAACAAATCGCATCCGTTAAAGAGATTCCAGGAATCTTGAAAAAACTGAAAAAGATTTAAGAAATCAATAGAAAAAAACTTTAGTAAACCATATTTTTGTATCTCTACATTAAGTTAAATATATGAGCGTCTTAGTAAACAAGGATTCAAACATAATTGTACAAGGATTTACCGGTAGTGAAGGAACCTTCCATGCCGAACAAATGATTGAATATGGAACCAACGTTGTTGGTGGTGTGACCCCAGGCAAAGGTGGTCAAGAACATTTGGGCAAACCCGTTTTCAACACAGTGGAAGAAGCCGTAAAGGAAGTTGGTGCCGACACTACCATTATTTTTGTTCCTCCGGCATTTGCCGCAGATGCCATTATGGAAGCTGCCGATGCAGGAATCAAAGTGATCATCACGATTACCGAGGGTATTCCAGTGGCGGATATGGTAAAGGCCTATGACTATATCAAGGACATGGACTGTACATTGATCGGTCCAAACTGTCCAGGTGTAATTACTCCCGGTGAAGCCAAAGTGGGCATTATGCCTGGATTTGTCTTCAAAAAAGGAAATGTCGGCATTGTATCCAAGTCAGGTACACTTACCTATGAAGCTGCCGACCAAGTTGTTCGTCAAGGATTGGGGATCACAACAGCCATAGGAATCGGTGGAGATCCCATAATTGGGACCACAACCAAAGAAGCCGTGGAACTATTGATCAACGACCCTGAAACCGAATGTGTTGTCATGATCGGTGAAATCGGTGGTCAATTGGAAGCTGAAGCAGCAAGATGGTATAAAGAGAGCGGCAGTAAAAAGCCCGTTGTTGGTTTTATCGCCGGTGAAACTGCACCTGCGGGAAGAACTATGGGACACGCTGGAGCCATAGTTGGTGGTAGCGACGATACTGCACAGGCCAAGAAAAAAATTATGCGCGATTGTGGTATCCACGTAGTGGATTCACCCGCGGAAATTGGCGCAAAAGTGAAAGAAGTGGTTGGGTAACCAACCGTTAAAACCATACTAAATCCCGTTTTATGCGGGATTTTTTTTCGTCTAAACATAAAACAACAACTATATTTGGTTTAAAACCATTCAAACACAATCATCGTATGAAACTTTTGGAAGGGAAAAATGTAATCATAACAGGGGCCAGCAGGGGAATCGGCAAAGGAATTGCCAAAGTATTTGCCAAACATGGTGCAAATGTGGCTTTTACCTATAGTTCCAGTGAAGCCCCGGCGTTGGAGTTGGAAAAAGAATTGACCCAAATGGGTGTTAAGGCAAAAGCCTATAAGAGCAATGCAGCCAGTTTTGAAGAATCTGAAGCGTTGGTTGCCAAGGTTTTGGAAGATTTTGATGGTAGGATCGATGTGCTCATCAATAACGCGGGTATCACCAAGGACAATTTGTTGATGCGCATGGGCGAAGACGATTTTGATAAAGTGATCGAGATCAACCTAAAATCGGTTTTCAATATGACCAAAGCGGTACAGCGCACAATGTTGAAGCAACGTAAGGGTTCCATTATCAATATGAGTAGCGTTGTAGGCGTCAAAGGTAATGCAGGACAAACCAACTACGCGGCTTCCAAAGCCGGAATGATCGGTTTTACAAAATCGGTAGCTTTGGAACTAGGTTCTAGAAACATTCGGTGCAACGCCATTGCGCCAGGGTTTATCGAAACTGAAATGACCGAAAAATTGGATGAAAAAGTAGTCCAGGGATGGAGGGAAGGTATTCCGTTGAAACGTGGAGGAAAGCCCGAGGATGTCGCGAATGCCTGTGTATTTTTGGCATCTGACCTTTCCGATTATGTAACGGGTCAGGTATTGAACGTGGATGGTGGAATGTTAACATAGTATGCATGGATTTGAGCACGGTACTTCTTATTGTTTTAGCAGTTGCTGCCGCGCTTACCCTGGTTTATTTTCAATATTTCTATAAGAACCCAAGAAAAGGTTCACTAAAAATAATATTGGCCGCATTAAGGTTTGTCACCTTGTTTTGCGGCCTTATTCTTTTGATAAACCCAAAGTTTGTCTCCAAGGATTACTTCGTAGAAAAAGCAAACCTGATTCTATTGGTGGACAATTCCACTTCCATGGAAGATGGGACTTCCACAGCCAATCTTTCACGAATCATTGAGGAAATCAAGGAAAATAAAGCTCTGAACGAACGGTTTACTATCCATCAGTATGGGTTTGGGAGCGATTTGAAACGTACAGATTCAATCTATTTTGACCAGGGAAATACAGATATTTCCAAGGCGCTTTCTGCCCTTAACGATGTTTTTGCCAATGGAATAAATACCGTGGCACTTTTCACTGATGGCAATCAAACACTGGGCAGGGACTACGAATACATCGACTTGAATGAAAATTTTACGGTAAATTCAATTGTGGTCGGTGACACTACACAGTACGAGGATATTTCGGTAGGCTTCATCAATGTCAACAAATACGCTTTTTTAAGGAACAATTTCCCCATAGAGACTTCCATTAGGTATAGAGGGAGTAAATCTGTTTCAAGAACAGTTACGATTCTCATCAATGGGCAAAGAGTGCACCAGGAACAGGTAAACCTCAATAGCACCAAAAACAGTCAAACCATAAATACGTTGGTAGAAGCTCAAAGTGTTGGCATTAAAACCATCAAAATTGAAGTAGGTGCGTTGGAAAACGAAAGGAACACTACCAATAACAGTAAGGAGACCGCCATTGAAGTGATAGATGAAAAGACCAATGTGGCCATTGTTTCGGATATGTTACATCCGGATATCGGTTCTTTAAAAAAATCCATTGAGTCCAATGAACAACGTTCCGTAACCTTGTTAAAACCCAATGTGGGACAAGATGTTCTAGAGGACTCGGACCTTATAATTTTGTATCAACCCAATCGCAACTTTAGTGGTGTTTATCAGTTTTTAAAAGATACCGGGGGCAATTACTTTACCATTACCGGAAGCAAAACGGACTGGAACTTTCTAAATAGGGTCCAAGAAAGTTTTGCCATGTCAGGAAGTAGACAGCCAGAAGATATTTTACCAGTCCTGAACAATGCCTTTGGAGCGTTTGGATTGGGTGAATTTACCGTAGATGATTTCCCCCCATTGACCGGGATCCTTGGCGACATCCAAATAAACAAGGATAACGAGACCCTTATGTTCCAACGGTTACAGGGCATTGATTTAGACAAACCGCTGTTCAGCGTTCTTACAACGTCCAACACAAAAGAAGCCGTATTGTTCGGGGAAGGTATTTGGCGCTGGCGGGCGCAGGTGTACCGCAACGATAAAAGCTTTCAAAAGTTTGACGAATTCATGGGCAACCTGATGGTCTATTTAGGTTCCGACAAACAACGGAGCCGACTGGAATTAGACTATGATTTGGTTTTTGACAATGCCAATATGGCCAAGATACGAGCTTCATATTTTGATGAAAGCTACCAGTTTAATTCCAATGCCAGCATTTCCATCAAAGTAAAAGGAAAAGTCAACGATTTTTCAAGAGAATCCCCCATGCTTTTAAAAGGGTCTTTTTATGAAGTCGACCTGAGTGATCTGGACGCGGGGGAATACCAATTTACCGTTACGGCCCAGAATGAAAACCTGAGTCGGTCAGGGACATTTAGGATATTGGATTTCGACCCTGAAAAACAACTGATCTCTGCCAATTATAAAAAATTGGAGCGCTTGGCACATAAAAATAGGGGCAGACGTTACTTTTTGGATAATGTGCAGACCTTATATGCTGACTTGTCTTCTTCCAAAGAATTTGTTCCGGTTCAAAAGAGCAGGGATAATGTTGTATCTTTAATAGATTTCCGTATTTTACTCGGACTGATGGTTCTTTCGTTAGCATCAGAATGGTTTATCAGAAAGTATAACGGATTAATATAAATCAAAATAAACATGGATAAATTACCAAAGATTGCGTTGCCCGCATTGGCAGCGGTTATTTTTTTAATCATCATCATCTCAAAATCAGCTATAACCATAGGTTCGGGTGAAGCAGGTGTGCTTTACAAAACCTTTGGTGGGGGCGTGGTTACCGATGAACCCCCATTGGGAGAGGGCTTTCATTTGGTCGCACCGTGGAACAAGGTATATGTTTATGAAGTTCGTCAGCAAGAAAAACTGGAACAAATGAACGTACTATCTTCTAACGGTCTGGACATTAAATTGGAAGCATCAGTTTGGTTCCAACCTTCATATAATGAACTTGGCAAACTGCATCAGGAAAAAAGTGAACAGTATATAGATCGCGTTTTGCTTCCCGCCATTCGTTCTGCGGCCCGTAGCGTAGTTGGAAGATATACTCCGGAACAATTGTATTCGAGTAAACGGGATGCCATCCAACAAGAAATTTTCGAGGAAACCCAAAAAATCGTGGAAGACCAATACATCCAATTGAACGAAGTTTTGGTGAGGGATGTAACCTTGCCACCCACGATCAAGGACGCCATCGAACGTAAACTAAAACAGGAGCAAGAGTCTTTGGAATACGAATTTAGATTGGTAACGGCCCAAAAGGAAGCCGAAAAAGTTCGTATTGAAGCGCAAGGTAAAGCAGATGCCAACCGAATACTCAGTGCTTCATTGACAGATAAAATATTGCAGGACAAGGGTATAGATGCGACAATAAAGCTTTCAGAATCACCAAACACCAAAGTGATCGTGGTAGGGTCAGGTGATAGTGGACTGCCATTAATTTTAGGAAATAACTAAATTTCCCTTTTTTGATATAAAAATATATTCTACTTTTGGGGTGTTATGAGAAACAGAAACACACATCATCATTTTTATACTTGCCCTCAAGCGAGATAGAAATGTATTGTTGTTTTTAAAATATATTCTAACCCGTTTGAGAAATCAAACGGGTTTATTTTTTGCACCCATTTGGTTTTTCAAACAAAAAATTGAAAAATGACAAAAATTAGGATTGCCGTTCAGAAAAGTGGCCGTTTAAACGAGGATTCCCTCAAAATTTTAAAAGATTGCGGTATTTCCATCGACAATGGAAAAGACCAGCTAAAAGCGACTTCCCATAATTTTCCCTTGGAAGTCTTTTATTTGAGAAACGGGGATATTCCGCAATACCTTCGTGATGGGGTTGTTGATATTGCCATTATCGGGGAAAATGTATTGATCGAAAAAGGAAAGGATATTTCCATTGCGGAACGATTGGGTTTTTCCAAATGCCGTGTATCCCTTGCAGTACCAAAAAATGTGACCTACAATTCCATCAAAGATTTTGAGGGTAAAAAAATAGCTACTTCCTACCCAAATACGGTCAAGGAATATTTGGAGTCAAAAGGAGTTACGGCAGATTTGCACCTTATCAACGGCTCCGTGGAAATTGCTCCCAATATTGGTCTTGCGTATGGTATTTGCGATATTGTGTCCAGCGGAAGTACACTGTTCAAAAATAATTTGAAAGAAGTGGAGGTTATGCTCAAAAGTGAAGCTGTACTGGCAGTATCTCCTTCCATTTCAGACGAACGCAAAGAATTGCTGAAGAAAATCCAGTTCAGGATCAAATCAGTCCTTCAAGCCCGTCAGAACAAATATGTGTTGATGAATGCGCCCAACAACAAGTTGGACGAGATAATTTCCATTCTGCCGGGAATGCGGAGCCCTACGGTGCTTCCATTGGCCGAAGAAGGTTGGAGTTCGGTACACACCGTAATCAACCGCGAAACCTTTTGGGAAGTGATCGACGAACTTAAAGAGGCCGGTGCCGAAGGTATTCTGGTTTGTCCAATTGAAAAAATGGTTTTGTAGCACTTAAAAATGGAAACGCAGTTCAACATACAATGGATTCCCACCAACGATTTGAAGCGTATTTTACCATTGGCCTATACGCTCAACAATGAAAAAATCCCAATGGAAGTTTTGGAGGATCGTTTGTCGGAAATGATACCCATGGGATATCAATGTATTGGGGTCTATGATAATGAAAAATTAATCGGTATTTGTGGGGTTTGGGTATTGAACAAACTTTATTCAGGCAAACATGTGGAACCCGATAATGTCATCATTTCACCGGACTATCAAAATAGGGGCATTGGTAAACTTATGATGCAATTTTTGGATAACTACGCTAAGGAAATTGGTTGCGAAGGGGCAGAAGTCAATTGCTACGTAAAAAATACGAGAGGGAAGAAATTTTGGGAAAATCATGGATACGAACCATTGGGCCACCACATGATCAAAAAGTATACAGATGAATAAAATATATAATCCAGATATAACCAGTTGGGAACAACTGCTAAAGCGACCCACCCAAACCGTGGCCGATATTGAAGCTACGGTCAACACCATTTTTAATGAAGTTAAAAAGGAGGGGGACACCGTTATTAAAAAATATACAGCTCAATTTGATGGAGTTGCTCTTGATGAATTTATTGTGGGCCCAGATGAAATTGAAGCGGCCTCCAATGCCATTTCTAAAGCGTTAAAAGCAGCCATTAATTTGGCCAAAAACAATATTGAGAAGTTCCATGCCGCCCAAAAAACGTCTAAAGTTGAAGTAGAATCCATGCCCGGCGTAGAGTGCTGGCAAGAAAAACGACCCATTCAAAAAATCGGTCTATACATCCCTGGGGGCACTGCTCCTTTGTTTTCCACCATTTTGATGTTGGCCATCCCAGCTAAATTGGCGGGTTGTAAAGAAATCGTACTCTGCAGTCCACCAGATAAGAATGGTGAAATCAATCCTGCCATTTTATATACGGCCCAACTTTGTGGTGTCACACAAATTTTCAAAGTAGGCGGTATTCAGGCCATTGCGGGTATGACATTCGGAACCGAATCCATCCCACAAGTGTACAAGATTTTCGGCCCTGGAAACCAATATGTGACCGTTGCAAAGCAATTGGCCACGAAATATGGCGTAGCTATCGATATGCCCGCCGGACCAAGTGAACTTTTGGTGGTGGCAGATGATTCGGCCAACCCTGCTTTTGTGGCATCCGATTTATTAAGTCAGGCAGAACACGGTGTTGACAGTCAAGTGATTTTGGTTTCTACCTCCAAAAAATTGATTGAAGCTGTGGAGGAAGAAATCGACAAACAGATACCTCAATTGCCAAGAGCAGAAATTGCCAAGAAATCGATAGCCAACAGTAAATTGATTTTGGTGAAAAATGACCAAGAGGCCCTTAGACTTATCAACGAATATGGCCCAGAGCACTTTATTGTTTGTGTTGAAAATGAGGATTTTTATGTGGAGAATATTCAAAATGCAGGCTCGGTGTTTATTGGAAACTATACGCCCGAAAGTGCTGGTGATTATGCTTCGGGAACCAATCATACCCTGCCGACCAACGGTTATGCCAAACAATACAGTGGGGTGAACTTGGATAGTTTTATGAAGAGCATGACTTTTCAAAAAATATCCAAAAATGGCATACAGGGCATTGGTAATGCTATAGAGTTGATGGCCGAAGCAGAAGGGTTACAGGCGCATAAAAATGCGGTCACGTTAAGATTGAATAGTTTAAAATAATGAAGGGATTTGATATAAATAGGATCGTAAGAAAATCGGTGAGCGTGTTGCAGCCCTATTCTTCGGCACGGGACGAATATGTTTCCGATGGCTCCGAAATGATTTTTCTGGATGCCAACGAAAACCCGTTTGACAATGGGGTCAACCGTTACCCAGACCCTTACCAGCGTAGTTTAAAATCGCTTTTGGCTGAACAAAAAGAAGTATCACCAAACCAAATTTTATTCGGTAATGGCAGCGATGAAGTCCTTGACCTCATTTTTAGGGCTTTCTGCGAACCCAATCAGGATAACATCATCACTTTGCCGCCCACTTATGGCATGTACAAGGTTTTGGCCGGTATCAATGCAGTAGAGAACAAAGAGATTTTACTAACTTCAGATTTTGAGCCTAATGTGCCAGAAATTCTTAAGGTTGTTGATGAAACCACCAAAATCATTTTCATCTGCTCGCCAAACAACCCTACGGGGAATTCTTTCAACAAAGAAACCGTTCGTGAGCTACTGGAATCATTCAAAGGTTTAGTGGTCATTGACGAAGCTTATATCGATTTTTCAAAAGATGAAAGCTGGTTGTCACAGCTACGGAAACACCCTAATCTGATTGTTACGCAAACCCTGTCCAAAGCATACGGATTGGCAGGAATCAGACTGGGGATATGCTATGCATCAGAAGAAATCATAGGTGTTTTGAACAAAATCAAACCACCATACAACGTTAATCAACTATCGCAACAACGAGCATTACAGCGTGTATTGAATCAAGATTTGGTAAATCAAGAGGTACAGCAAATTCTTGATGAAAGAACTGAATTGATGAAAGCTTTGGATAGCTTGGAGTTTGTGACAAAATTATATCCGACCGATGCCAATTTTGTATTGGCAAAGGTGGATGATGCCAACAAACGCTACCAGCAGTTATTGGAAAAACAAGTAGTGGTGCGTAACCGAAGTTCACAACCTCTCTGCGAGAACACTTTGCGATTTACGGTTGGGACACCTGAAGAAAACAAAAAACTGATAGCCATTTTAAAAGACATACAATAATGGGCAAGAAAGTATTATTTATAGATCGTGATGGAACCATCATCAAAGAAACCGAAGATGAGCAAATAGATGCTTTTGAAAAAATGATATTCTACCCCAAAGTGTTCACCTATTTGGGTAAAATTGCCAAAGAATTGGATTACGAATTGGTGATGATCACCAACCAAGATGGATTGGGAACTGATATCTTTCCTGAAGAGACCTTTTGGCCCGTACACAACTTCATCATCAAATCTTTTGAAAATGAAGGCATTGTGTTCGACAATGTGTTTATAGACAGAACATTCCCCAAGGATAACGCAGATACCCGTAAACCAGGCACAGGCATGCTGACATCCTATTTTTCCGAGGATTATGATCTTGAAAATTCATTTGTGATCGGTGACCGCTTGACCGATGTGGAGCTTGCTAAAAATTTAGGGGCAAAAGGAATTTTCATCAATGATGAAACCCATTTGGGAACCGACGAGATTACCGTGAAGCGGGACGAACTTGAGGAATACATCGCATTGGAAACCAACGATTGGGAAAGAATCTACGAGTTTTTGAAATTGGAAAATCGCATTGCCGAAATATCCAGAAAAACCAACGAAACCGATATCAAAATTAAAATCAACCTTGATGGTAAAGGTAAAAGCGACATTAGTACAGGTTTGGCGTTTTTTGACCATATGTTGGACCAATTGGCACGCCACGGTCAAATAGATCTGGAAATCAAGGTAAATGGAGATTTGGAAGTGGATGAACACCACACCATCGAGGATACCGCCATTGCGCTGGGCGAGGTTTTCTCCAAAGCTCTTGGTGATAAACTGGGAATCGAGCGCTACGGTTTTTGTCTACCGATGGACGATTGCCTAGCACAAGTGGCCATCGATTTTGGTGGTAGGAATTGGCTTGTTTGGGACACGGAATTCAAACGTGAGAAAGTAGGTGATATGCCGACAGAAATGTTTATGCACTTTTTTAAATCGTTCACGGATGGGGCCAAGGCCAATTTGAACATTAAGGCAGAAGGCACCAACGAGCATCATAAAATCGAGGCCATATTTAAAGCGTTTGCCAAGTCCATTAAAATGGCGGTAAAACGTGATGTTGAAAAAATGGTTTTGCCATCAACGAAGGGAGTTTTATAAAAATTAGAATAGGAAAAGTACAAAGTACGAACTACAAATAGCCTGATGAAAAAAGATTTAAAAGATAGAACAAAGGCATTTGCTATCAGAACTTGGAAGTTATGTTCAGACATCCCAAAAACGAGAGAGTACAACGCTTACGTTAATCAATTGATACGATGTTCCAGTTCTGTAGGAGCGAATTATAGAGCTTCACAACGAGCAAAATCCCGTGCAGATTTCATCAACAAACTTAAAATTGTTGAAGAAGAAATTGATGAAAGCATGTATTTTCTAGAATTGTTAATGGAAATAAGTAAAGTTGATTTGACAGAAATAAAATCATTGCATACCGAGGCAAGTGAAATATTGGCAATAATGGTTTCATCCATCAAAACAGCAAGATCAAATGGTAAATAGTATTGAATTGTTCATTTTTCGTACTTCTAACTTCGAACATTGTATTTTGATATGAAAATTGTAATTATAGATTATGGTGCAGGAAACATCCAGAGTATCATGTTTGCCATAAAAAGGCTTGGTTACAAGGCCATTTTAAGTCATGATGCGGAAGAAATTCAAGGTGCGGACAAAATAATTTTCCCTGGAGTGGGGGAAGCGAGCTCAGCTATGGAAAAATTGAAGGACACCGGTTTGGATAAAGTGATTCCAACCTTAGAACAACCAGTTTTGGGCATTTGTTTGGGGATGCAGTTGATGTGCAACTCATCAGAGGAAGGCAATACCACAGGGCTCGGTATTTTTGATCTGGATGTAGTGAGATTTTCAAATAAAGTGAAGGTCCCACAAATTGGATGGAACCAGATTTCTGATTTAAAAAGTGACCTTTTCACCAATGTTCCAGAGAAATCATACATCTATTTGGTGCATAGCTTTTATGCCCCGATCGGAAAAGAGACCATTGCCACCTCAGAATATGACGTAACCTACAGTGCCGCTTTGCGAAAAAATAATTTTTATGGAGTGCAGTTTCACCCAGAAAAAAGTAGTGATGTGGGCAGTGGGATATTGCAAAACTTTCTAAACCTATAACTATGAGATTGATCCCTGCCATAGACATCATAGATGGAAAATGTGTCCGACTCTCCAAAGGAGATTACGGGACCAAAAAAGTTTACAATGAAAACCCATTGGAAGTCGCCAAAGAATTTGAGGCACACGGTATTCAATATCTACATTTGGTGGATTTGGACGGTGCCAAATCCAAGCATATCGTTAACCATAAGGTTTTGGAAACCATTGCATCAAAAACCAGCTTACAAATTGATTTTGGGGGAGGTTTAAAGTCTGATGAAGATCTGCACATTGCCTTTGAAAGTGGGGCCCATCAAATTACGGGCGGAAGCATTGCCGTTAAGGATCAAGAAACCTTTTTGGGGTGGCTGGAAAATTATGGTCCAGAAAAAATTATTCTTGGAGCCGATGCCAACAACGAAAAAGTAGCTGTTTCCGGCTGGCAAGAAGAATCAGAGATGGAACTAATCCCTTTTGTTCAGAAATACCAATCAAATGGTATTCAATATGTTATTTGTACTGATATTAGCAAAGATGGCATGTTACAAGGACCATCATTCCAGTTATACAAAAAAATACTGTCACAAACCAAAAAAGGCTTAAATTTAATTGCCAGCGGTGGTATTTCCACTTTTGACGAACTCCCCAAACTTGCTGAAATTGGTTGTGAAGGTACAATCATTGGTAAAGCCATTTATGAAGGAAATATCAGTTTAACACAATTGGAACATTATATTCTCGAAAATGGATAAAGAAAAACAACTCCTTGAAGAAATCATTTGGCATGTGGGTTATCGCATGAATGAAAGCCTGCGCATGATCAAAATCTGTATGGAGCAATTGTCAGAGGAGCAAGTCTGGCAAAAGCCCAATGAATCCAGTAATAGTATTGCGAATCTAATACTTCATCTCTGCGGAAACATTACCCAGTATGGAATCGCCTCCATCCAAAATTTGGAGGATAGGCGCCAACGAGATGAGGAATTTTCAACAGCATCCGGTTACAATAAGGCAGAATTGATAAAAATGCTGGAAGATACCATAGACGAAGCCAAAAGAGCATTTTACGAAGCGTCCTTGGAAGAATTGTTGCGAAAGCGATATGTCCAAGGGTTTAATTTCTCCGGTATAGGCAATATCATCCATGTAACCGAACACTTGTCCTACCATACCGGTCAGATAGCGCTTTGGACCAAGATATTGAACAATCAAGATCTTGGGTTTTATTCAGGGGTTGATTTGAACGTGAAGAACAATTAACATAAAAGTACTATGCTGAACCCGTTTCAGCATCCCATCAACAAGAGTGGTGAGACCCTGAAACAAAGTCAGGGTGACGGTGAATAATAATGGAAAAATTAAAATAATAAATTATAACGTCATGCTGAACCCGTTTCAGCATCCCATAAATGCAAGAAAGTTTTGTTTACATAATGACAAATAAATACAGAACAACATTTTATATTGGAGTCACTTCCAATTTGCATAAAAGAACTGTAGAACACGTGGAGGGTATTGGGTCAAAATTCACTGGAAAGTATCAGCTAACTGATTTGGTTTATTTTGAAACATACTCGGATATAAATCAAGCTATTGCCCGAGAGAAACAATTGAAGAATTGGCATCACGAGTGGAAAGTTAATTTGATAAAAGAACAAAATCCAACTTTAAAAACGTTGGAATATTTAATATGAGACCCTGAAATAAATTCAGGGTGACAAACAATTATTATAAACGTATCAAGCAAAAAAAATAATACGTCATGCTGGACCCGTTTCAGCATCCCATCATCAAAACCGGTGAGACCCTGAAATAAATTTAGGGTGACGACTAACAATGATTGGTGATTCAATTAATAGAATTAAATGCTTACAAAACGAATTATACCCTGCCTCGATATAAAAAACGGCAGAACCGTTAAAGGAATCAACTTTGTTGATCTACGTGATGCGGGGGATCCTGTGGAATTGGCCGAGATCTATGCAAAAGAAGGAGCCGACGAACTGGTATTTTTAGATATTTCCGCCACCGAAGAAAAACGAAAAACCTTGGCCGAACTGGTATATCACGTTGCGGAAACCATTAATATTCCGTTTACGGTGGGAGGTGGGATCTCATCTGTGGAAGATGTGGATGTACTCCTTAAAAATGGTGCGGATAAAGTTTCAATAAACTCATCTGCCGTAAAAAGACCCGAATTGATCAATGAACTAGTGGCCAAATTTGGCTCGCAATGTATCGTTGTTGCCATTGATGCCAAACAAATTGAAGGACAATGGAAGGTGCATTTGGTAGGAGGTAAGGTGCCTACGGAAATCGACCTTTTTGAATGGGCAAAAGAGGTGGAAGAACGTGGTGCCGGTGAAATTTTGTTCACCTCGATGGATCATGATGGCACCAAAAATGGCTTTGCCAACAAAGCTTTGGCAAAATTGTCGGAATTGGTAAATATTCCTGTGATTGCATCAGGTGGTGCAGGAACCATTGCTCATTTTTCAGATACTTTTAAGGATGGTAAAGCTGATGCTGCCTTGGCTGCCAGTGTTTTTCACTTCAAGGAAATCGAAATCAATACATTGAAAGAAGAATTAAAGAGAGAAGGAATCCCCGTAAGAATATAGAAATGAAAATAGACTTCAATAAGAACCCAGACGGATTAGTGCCGGCCATTGTTCAAGATGCAACAACCAAAAATGTTTTGATGCTGGGCTATATGAACCATGAAGCGTTTGAGAAAACCCAAGAGACCCAAAAAGTCACGTTTTATAGTCGTTCCAAGCAGCGATTATGGACCAAAGGTGAGGAAAGCGGTAATTTTTTGAATCTCGTGGATATACAAGTGGACTGTGATAACGACACTCTTTTGGTGAAAGCAAACCCCGTAGGACCTACGTGCCATAAAGGTGACGACACCTGTTGGGCCGAAGAAAATGTTCAAGACTATGGCTTTTTGTCCACCTTGGAAGGCGTTATAAAATCCAGAAAAAATGATCAAGACAACCCGGATAGCTACGTGGCATCATTATTCCGAAAAGGTATCAACAAAATAGCACAGAAAGTAGGGGAAGAGGCCGTGGAAACCGTGATCGAGGCCAAAGACGATAACGAGGATCTCTTCCTGAACGAGAGCGCCGATTTGTTGTTTCACTATCTTATTTTATTGCAAGCAAAGGGCTATACATTGGACGATATAGTGAAAACGCTGAAAAAGCGCCATTAAACAAATGCGTTAAGTTTTTTGTAAAGCCTTAGTCATTACGGTGAAATGCCGTAAATTTATGTAATGGCTATGAATACAAGAAAAGGATTTCGTTTTACAAACTACGAAGCCCCGGACCAAACTCCGTTCGAAAAGCTCTTTGAGATTTTTCAGGAACTCATTACCCATACTTCGGGTGATGTGGAGGAAGCTTTGGATTGGCTCCGTGAGTTGGACAAGGAATATGAGCTTACGGATGAGGATTACACCATAGATGATTTTATTGAAGATTTAAAGGCCAAGGGTTATATCCAAGAGGAATTTGATATTGACCCTACGCAAGGAGGTGAGGGTGAAGAAGGCGATGAAAAGCCTGGGGGAGGAAACCTTTCCATAACTTCCAAGCTGGAGCGGATGCTACGTCGGCGGGCCTTAGATCAAATCTTTGGTAAAATAAAGCGTAGTGGTTCAGGTGACCATAGAACTGGCAAATCCGGTAAGGGAGATGAGCACACTGGTGAATTTCGGGAATATCGTTTTGGGGATTCATTGGAGCACATAAGTATGACCGAAAGTTTGAAAAATGCCCAAGTGAACCATGGTTTGGACAATTTTTCTTTGAGCGAGGAGGATTTGGTCGTAGAGGACACCCAATACAAAGCTCAAATGAGCACGGTGCTTATGATAGACATCAGCCACAGTATGATCTTGTATGGCGAAGACCGGATTACACCTGCCAAAAAAGTAGCCATGGCTCTGGCCGAGCTTATCACAACGAGATATCCAAAAGACACTTTGGATATTTTGGTTTTTGGAAACGATGCTTGGCCCATACCCATTAAAGATTTGCCCTATTTACGTGTAGGGCCATATCATACCAATACGGTGGCCGGACTTCAGTTGGCAATGGACATGCTACGTAGAAAACGGAACACCAATAAGCAGATTTTTATGATCACCGATGGAAAACCTTCTTGTTTGCGACTTCCGAACGGTGACTATTACAAAAACAGCGTAGGTTTGGACGAATATATCGTTGAAAAATGTTACGCAATGGCGCAACAGGCCAGAAAACTTCATATTCCCATAACCACTTTTATGATTGCCGAAGACCCTTATCTAATGCAATTTGTGCGTGAATTTACCAAAGCAAACAAAGGGAAAGCATTTTATACAGGACTAAAAGGTTTGGGTGAAATGATTTTTGAAGATTACGAACAGAACAGAAAAAGAAGAATTAAAGGATAAAACAACATATGAATTTGGATCATACCAAAATAAAGACACTTGGCGAGCTAAAGTCAGCTGGTTATACAAGTAGAAGCATAAAAGATGAACTCAGGGAGAATCTTTTGGATAAAATCTCCAAAGGAGAGCAGGTGTTCGAAGGGGTTTGGGGTTACGAAAACTCTGTGATCCCAGAACTTGAAAGGGCCATTCTTTCCCGTCACAACATTAATTTATTGGGTTTGAGGGGGCAGGCAAAAACACGTTTGGCCCGTTTGATGGTACAATTGTTGGATGAGTGGATGCCGATAGTGGAAGGTTCAGAAATCAATGATGATCCATTGGAACCCATTTCACGATATGCCACCGAGCTAATACAAGAAAAGGGGGACGTAACCCCAATAAGCTGGGTACACAGAAGTGAACGTTTTTATGAAAAATTGGCCACACCAGATGTAACCGTTGCAGATTTGATTGGTGATGTAGATCCCATAAAAGCAGCAAATCTAAAGTTGTCCTATGCCGATGACCGAGTGATCCACTTTGGGATGATTCCGAGGGCAAACCGTTGTATTTTCGTAATTAATGAGCTGCCCGACCTTCAAGCTAGAATTCAAGTAGCATTATTTAACATATTGCAGGAAGGTGATATACAAATTAGAGGGTTCAAATTACGCCTGCACCTGGATATCCAGTTTGTATTCACGGCAAACCCTGAGGATTACACCAATAGGGGAAGTATTGTTACTCCTTTGAAAGATAGAATTGGTTCACAGATTCTCACCCACTATCCAGAAAGCATCGAAATCGCTAAAAAAATCACCAAGCAAGAGGCGCAGTTGGACAAACGTCAATCCGAGCTTGTTTACGTCCCTGAAATTGCCATGGATTTATTGGAGCAAATCAGTTTTGAGGCTAGAAACAGTGAATATGTAGATGCAAAAAGTGGGGTAAGTGCCCGTATGAGCATTACCGCTTTCGAAAATTTGCTGAGTACGGCAGAGCGTAGGGCCATTGTATCGGGAGATAAGAAAACAACGGTTCGCCTAAGCGATTTTATGGGAGTGGTGCCATCCATTACCGGAAAAATAGAATTGGTGTACGAAGGAGAGCAGGAGGGAGCAGGTTTCGTGGCCGAAACTTTGATTGAAAATGCGGTCAAATCACTATTCCCCAATTATTTTCCAAAAATTGACAAGCTTCAACGCAAAGAAGAACAAAATGAATATGATGAATTGGTAAGTTGGTTCTTTAACGGGGAGGGTTTTGAGCTTTTGGATGAAGAAAAAGACGATGAATACAAATCCAAACTGGATTCCATTGGTCCATTGAACCATCTTTTGAAAGAATATCAACCTGAAATATCCAAGGAAGATTCCTATTTCCTAAAAGAACTATTGCTTTGGGGATTGGTGGCCCACAACAAACTGAGCAAACATCGCTTTCAACAAGGGCATCAGTTCAAGGATTTATACGGAAGCTATATTAGAGGGCTTTAACTTGGCTCTATTGCCAAATATTTAGATTATCGTTATAATTTTCAAAATTATAAACCCCGATATAGCGTTTTCTTAACCAAAAGGTATAAAGGGTCAAAATGGGAAGAATGCTATATAGGACCACGGAGAGCGTTGCCATGGGTTTAAACGTCGCAGGTATCACGTGCTCCTCAAACATTTCTATAGAATAAAGCACCATTACGCTATCATAGATCTTGTATAAATAAACGATTATCATGGCATATAGTGCATACTCAATGTTCCGCATTTTCGGATCGGGAAGTTCACCCTCGGTAATCTTGAACCAAATCACATATAGATAAAGGAAATGAACAGAAGTAAGTATCGGGATGATGTAATTATCAGGCTTTAAAAAATAGAACTCGTTGGTGTAAACACCGTAAAAACTCAAAACTATCAAGCTTAACAAAACTGCTACACTGGCTAGGATATTTCTTTTCCAAGTGATGATTTTTGACAATGTGTTCATTTCAAATTTAGATTTGGGACTTAATTCAATATAAAGAACGGGGTTTTTAAAACACTATTTTAAAGAAATCGATGAGCCGCACACAATGTTGGATATCATGGAAAATACGAGGTGAAACCCTGAAAAACTGATATGTGGAAAGCCCTTGTCTAATCGAAAAGGTCTGACGAAAGATAACGATCGCCACGATCACAAACAATGGAAACAACAATGCCGCTTTCCAAGGTTTCCGCAAGGCGTAGGGCCACCGTAGCAGCACCACCACTACTCATTCCCGCAAAAATACCTTCTTCTTTCGCCAATTGTTTCGACATAGTTCTGGCATCTTTTTCACTGACCTCCATTACAGTATCCACTTTTTTGGGATTGAAAATTTTGGGGAGGTATTCTTGGGGCCATTTCCGTATTCCCGGTATTTTGGAATCGTCGGTGGGCTGTACACCCACAATTTGGACATCGGGATTTTGTTCCTTTAAGTAAGTGGAAGTTCCCATAATTGTGCCCGTTGTCCCCATACTTGATACAAAATGGGTGATTTTTCCATCTGTATCCCTCCATATTTCGGGACCAGTTGTTTTGTAGTGCGCTTTCCAATTATCATCATTGGCAAACTGGTTCAACATTTGGTAACCCTCTTCCTTCACTTTGGTTTCGGCATAATCCCTAGCACCTTCGATGCCGACATCGGCAGGGGTCAAGGTGACTTTTGCACCATAGGCCCGCATGGTCTGCACACGTTCCTTGGTTGAATTTTCGGGCATTACCAATTCAATATCAAGACCAAAAATACCAGCTATCATAGCCAATCCTATACCCGTATTCCCGCTTGTAGCTTCAATGAGTTTGGATTCTTTGGTAAAATCTCCACGCTCCAGACCACTTTTGATCATATTATAAGCAGGCCTGTCCTTCACGCTACCTCCGGGATTGTTCCCTTCTAGTTTAAACAGGAGTTTTACATTTGGATTTGTATTCAATACTTTGGATTCCACCAAAGGAGTGTTTCCTATTAGGTCTAGTATATTTTTAGACATTTGGGGTCGTCTTTATTTTAATTTCTGGGGTATGATAAACTTTGGAATTGGCAGGTACGGACGATGTTATCCAGGCATTACCACCAATAATGGAATTTTCACCTATTACGGTCTCACCTCCCAAAATGGTTGCATTGGCATAAATGGTAACATTATTCTCAATGGTCGGGTGGCGCTTTGTGTTTTCCAAATTTTTGGCAACGTAAAGAGCACCGAGAGTAACCCCTTGATATAATTTCACATTATCATGGATTACCGCTGTTTCACCAATGACAACACCTGTGGCGTGATCTATAAAAAAGGACTTTCCTATTTTGGCACCGGGGTTGATATCTACACCGGTTTGTCTGTGGGCATATTCGGTCATCATCCGAGGAATCAAGGGAACGCCTTCTTCATAAAGTTCGTGAGCCAACCTGTAGATGGCAATGGCATAAAAACCAGGGTAAGCCATATAGATTTCTTGAAGCGACAACGATGCCGGGTCACAATTCAATATGGCTTCGGCATCCAAATTCAAGTTTTCAAGAATCTTTGGTAAATGGGAAATATAATTGTTCCAAAGTTCTTCATTCGGTTTTTCCAATTCCCAACAAGCCATGTCCATTAGGTTGTTGAACTTTTTTTCCAGTAATTCCAAATTAACCGCAACCGGGGTATTGGCATCAAATAAGGTATAAAAAAGTGTATCCGTAAAATCTTCGGTATCCTGCTTTAACCTGTAATCCAGATAGGGCAGTTTTTTGTGCCTATTGAGTTCAGCAATGATTTTTTCCTTGTCCATACTGCTCATTATGGTCATAAAATTAGAGAAATCCTTACCACACACTACTATAAAAGACTAACTTTAGTTTAAAAATAACATATTATCCGTGTATGGTGACCAATATTACTATTTCTAAACCTATTTTTGATTTCCTCGGTTCACTCGAAAAAAACAATAACAGGGAATGGTTTGAAGAACACAAGTCAACTTTTCAAACCCATCAATCTGAAGTCAAGTCTTTTTTTGAGGCCGTTAAGGAGTCGTTGTCACATCACGATGAAATTGAGAAAATGAAAATGTTCCGTATTTATCGGGATGTCCGTTTTTCCAAGGACAAAACACCCTATAAAAGTCATTTTGGCGGATCTTTTTCCCGATTGGGCGCCCATTTGCGCGGAGGTTATTATATACATTTAAAACCAGGAGGGTCGTTATTGGCCACTGGATTCTGGGCCCCGAACAAAGAGGATCTTTTCCGGATTAGAAAGGAACTGGAAATGGATGCGTCAGAATTTCGCAAGGTCATCAACCAAAAAGAACTAAAATCCATTTGGGGAGAACTCAGTGGCGATGAACTGAAAACTGCACCAAAAGGTTTTGATAAAGAACATCCCGATATAGACCTAATTCGAAAAAAACAATTCGTTTTTGTCCGAAACCTTACGGACAAGGAAGTGCTTTCACCTTCATTTTTAAACGAAGTGGACAGCTCCTTTAAGGCCATCCGTCCCTATTTTGACCTGATGAGCGATATCCTCACCACAAACTTAAATGGAGAGTCAATTTTGTAACAAGGTCTCTTCCTCTAAAAGCTGGATTTGGTCCTTTAAACGCTCCACTACCATATTCATCATCCTTTTGTTCAAGGCGGATGAATTGGTAATATAGTCTCGATATTCTTCAACGGTGAACTGGCCAATGATCATTCCCTTTAGGGAATTTCTAAACTTGATGTCTTTTTGAACGGCCCTTTCGATATATTGGAATTTCTTTTCCAAGGAAAGGTCGTAAAAGGTCCCTTTATGCTTGTTCGCATAATTCTTGAAAGCCTCTACCAACAAATCGTTTTGGAGTTTGATCACAGGCCTCAGTGTTTGGTTCTGAAAGCGCTCGTTAAAACTCATCTGACTATTGAATTGTGCTTGTGGAATACTCGGACGGATGTCCAATAAACTCTCGGATCGTGAATCCATGGCTGCGGTTTTCAATAAAATTACAGAATGATGAATCACACATTTTTAAATATCGCAATAGTTGTCAACGATGTTATGAACAAGCTCATTTAATTCTTTATTTTAGTGCCAAAGCACATTCAAACCATGAAATTCGGCAAAGTAGACCATCCTGAACTTATAGATTTCACCATTCCACCGGACCATCCGGACACTCCTGTAGTCCTCGGAAAGAACAAAACAGGTGCAGATACCAAGATTTATGTAGGCTGTGCCAAATGGAACAGGCAAGAACTCAAGAATTTTTATCCAAGGGGCACAAAAGATGAATTGGCGTATTATTCCACACAATTCAATAGCATCGAGTTAAATGCCACTTTCTACCGCATTTTTCCATCGGAACAGTATGAAAAATGGTACGACAAGACCCCTGAAAATTTTAAATTCTTTCCAAAGATGACACGGGAGGTAAGTCATCTTCGTCGCATGAACGATAGAGCACTTGAAGCTGTAGATCGCTTTTTGGAAGTAACTTCTTTGCTTGGAGAAAAACTGGGGACCATCTTTCTACAGATGCACAACAACTTTGGACCCAAAAACTGGGACAGGGTGGTGCGCTTTGTGGAATATTGGCCCAAGGAATTTCCACTGGCCATGGAGTTCCGCCATACGGATTGGTTCAACGACGAAAAAGTGGCCCAAGAACTCTACCATTTATTGGAGGAAAACAATATTGCCAATATTTTGGTGGACACGGCAGGTAGGAGAGACCTAATGCACATGCGTTTAACGAACAATGAGGCTTTTATACGTTATGTTGGTGCCAATCACTCATCGGATTATCCCCGATTGGATGATTGGATCAATCGCTTATCTTCTTGGAAATCCATGGGTTTGGAAAACATCCATTTCTTTGTACATCAAAATCTGGAATTGGAATCCCCATTATTGTCAGCTTACTTTATAGAACACCTAAATGCCAAAATGGGCTGTGATCTCCATGTTCCCAAGACCACTTTACCACCACAAAAGGATTTGTTCAACTAAACTGGCACAAATTGATCAATTCAAAAATCTAGGACACCCTAAATTGAGTACTCCATATTGGCGTATTGTGAAATCTTTCAAATTCATAATTCGCATCAATTAAAGAGGTTAACAAGAAACTTCCTCAGCGGATTGATTTAACTTTGCACTATAATTCTTAAAGGTTATAGCTATGAGATTTCACACAAGAAAATGGGTAAAACCCGAAGATTTGAACGCTAATGGAACCTTATTTGGAGGTAAGGTTTTGGCTTGGATCGATGAAGAAGCAGCACTTTACAGTATTATTCAACTGGAGAACAAAAAAGTGGTCACCAAATATATGTCCGAAATCAATTTTATGAGTACTGCCCTTGAAGGTGATATTGTTGAAATCGGAATCGACGTTGTAAAATTCGGGGTCACCTCAATGACACTCAACTGTGAAGTGAGAAATAAGATGACCCACGAAAGTATTGTTACAGTGGACAATATTATTATGGTAAACCTAGACGATAACGGTAATCCCAAGCCCCACGGAAAAACGAAAATAGAATACGTTAAAGACCGTTTGGCAAAAAAGGAAAAAGAGGAAAACTCTTAGTTCAACGTCTTGGCAACGGCCTGGACTTCGTCCAATACCCTTAACAAGTTACCGCCCCACAATTTGGCGATTTCTTCTTCGGTATAGCCACGTTTTACAAGTTCCAAGGTCACGTTGAAGGTTTCAGAAGCATCTGACCATCCTTCAATACCACCGCCTCCATCAAAATCGGAGCTGATGCCAACGTGGTCAATTCCGATCAAATCTACCATGTAGTCAATGTGATCCACGAAATCGGATACATTGACGGCTGGTGGTGCATTGGGGTCAGTTTCCGCCAATTCATTGCCAATTTTCATCACCTTTCTGTAATTGGCAAAGAAATCTTCACGTTGTTCATCTGTCAAAGAAGATAGTTGCTTGCGTTCGTACCATGCAATATCAAGTGAATCGGCCACTTTTTTGTAAACATCCTTCATGTATGCCGATCTTGCTTCATGCTTTTCGGTGTTCAAATATGAGCTAAAGGCAACTGTTTGCACAACGCCCCCGTTTTCTTTCATCATCATGAGCTGTTCATCGTCCAAGTTGCGACTGTGGTTACAAAGCGCCCTAGCTGATGAGTGCGAAGCAATGATCGGAGCTTTGGACAGCTCGATCATTTGTTTCATGGCCTCTCTGGATGGGTGGGAAACATCGATCATGATACCCAAGCGGTTCATTTCGGCAACTGCTTTTTTACCAAGCTCACTAAGACCATTGTGTAGCCATACACTGTCTTTTTCCCCCGTATTGGAATCACTGAACTGGCTATGGCCATTGTGGGCAAGGGATATATATCTCGCTCCACGTTTATGGTATTCTTCTATTTTGCCAAGGTCTTCCCCAATAGGATACGCATTTTCCACACCGATCATGGCCACCTTTTTACCAGAGGCCACAATTCTTCTCACATCATCGGAAGTAAGGGCCAGTTCAATTTGATCAGGAGCAATTTCCTCACAAAGTCTGTGTATGGCATCAAATTTGGAAATGGCATTTTCAGAAGCTTTGGCATAACCTTCAGGCGTAAGTTCGCCCTGTCCGGTGTACACGATCAACCAGACTACATCCAATCCACCCTCTTCCATTTTGGGAAGGTTGATTTGGGTATCCAATCTTTGGGTATAGTTGATACTGTCCGTAAAATTCTGGACATTGATATCGTCGTGGGTATCAATCGTAATTACGGAATCATGGATCCGCTGTGCTTTTTCTTCCAAGGTTTCTGTTTTTTCGGGTTGTTTCTCTCCGCAGGAGATCAATAGAACAAGGGTTGAGAGTAAATAAAAATATTTCATGGTTGGTTTTTTTATACATACAAATATCGCGATTTGACAACAAAATATGAATACTACGGAACAATAAATTGTAATCCCTCAGTTTAATCGACAATTTTAGAAAGATTAATAACCATTACCATAATACATTGAGAACACGGGAATTGTTAACATATCTGGAAAAGTTGGAAATAGGATTGAGTTCCTTTTCTTATGAAGAATTGGGCGTTGTAGAGGCTGGCGAACTCAAAAAATCATTTGAAATGTTCAAGTATGGACTGGAAAGCAAAGTTTTTGGGATTTCAGAAATGAAACAGCTGGAAACCATCTACAAAAATGTGGGTATCCAAAGTAACGATAACAAAACAATCGACGAATCCGACCAGGATAAAATCGCTGCACTGATCAGATCTCTTGAAAAAACAACTTTGTCCAAAGAGCAACTTGAAATCGTGAAAAAAATGAAGAACATGATAAAAAGTTCACAGGATGGATGTGTCCAAAATTCTGATGCGGATATAGACAACGTGTCCAATGACTTTGAATTTATTGAAAAAAGTTTGAAGGCCGGGTTTGCCAATCAGAGTATCGATTTGAAACCTGTATTGGAAGATTGCATGGGGCATATAGAGCTTTTGGAAGAATTGGTCCGTATGTTCAAGCAAAATGTGTTGGAGTTTATCGGTAGTGCCAAAATCAACCTGATGAACGAGAATTTCAATGCCCTTGAGCAAGCCTGCCAAAAAATAATGCCCTCATTGCGAATGATGCAGACCTTTGGTCTCTTGGAAGTGATACAGCAAATAGTGAGACTGTGCAAAACTGATAGAGATGTAAAGCACCTCTCTTTTTTATATGATCAGTTTCTTAATGAATACCCATCTGTGGAAGAGCAGATAGATTTTGAAATGGAAATGTATAGAACGATGTAGCAAAACTGCCATGGCAAACAGTGATCTCCCAAAATACCTACAAAGCATTTTTTATCCCTTGTTCCAGCATGCTAAGGATCTTGAATGCCAGCTAATGCTCATGGATGAAATGTTGGAAGTAGGGGACAAGAAGGAAATTCCCTTTTTGGCGGAGCTGGAATCCCATGAAAACCCAAAAATCAGCAACAAGGCTTTTGAGATAAAAACCGCGCTCCAATCCAAATTGGGACTGATCACGGATACGGAACGAAGGAGATTGCCAATGAACCTTTGCTTTATCTATGATGAATTCAATATCAGACCGAGCAAAGTGGACAAGGATCTTGACTTCGAGATTGAACTGGATATTTTAAATACAAAACCAGACGAAATGTGATTTTCACCACATTTTATGATTTAAAAAATAATCTTCAAGATGAATTAACGTTATATCTATAAAAACCCCGAAAAACCAAATATTATCATGTTATACGATACCTACGGAGAAGAATACTTGGCATTTTTACAAGAACTCAATGAAATATTGAGCATCAACGAACTTGCTGAACTTGATTACCTATAATTGACAAACACCCCAAAATTTGTTCAAATGAAAAACCATAACAAAGAAAACACAGCCTACTTGAATTTCATTCAAGATTTAAAAGACATGCTCACCGATTTTGACATTAGTCTGTTGAGCAAACCATGATGTTTAAGTGAATATCATAAAAAAGGGGATGTTGATTACAACATCCCCTTTTTTATACACAACTATTTGGGTCCTTATCCCAAATAAGACTTCAATATCTTACTTTTCGAGGTGTGCCTTAATTTTCTGATTGCCTTTTCACGGATCTGTCGCACACGCTCCCGGGTCAAATCGAACGTACTACCAATTTCTTCCAAGGTCATGGAAGGTTGGTCCCCAATTCCGTAATACAACCGTACAACATCGGCTTCCCTTGGTGAAAGCGTATCCAATGCCCTATTGATCTCCGTGTTCAGGGACTGGTGCATTAGACCATTGTCAGGTTTTGGGGAATCACCGGCGTTCATCACATCGTACAGATTGGAAGTTTCCCCTTCTTTTAAGGGGGCATCCATGGATACGTGTCTACCGGTATTTTTCAAGGATTGTTTCACTTCGGAAACCGTCATGTCCAGTTCTTTTGCAATTTCCTCTGGAGATGGTGGGCGTTCGTGGGCTTGTTCCAAATAGGAGAATGTCTTTTTTATCTTGTTGATGGAGCCGATCTTGTTCAGGGGCAACCGAACCACTCGGGACTGTTCCGCCAAAGCTTGAAGAATGGACTGGCGAATCCACCATACCGCATAGGAAATGAATTTAAACCCACGCGTCTCATCAAAACGTTTGGCCGCCTTGACCAGCCCCACGTTACCTTCATTGATCAAATCAGGCAGCTTGAGCCCTTGATTTTGATATTGCTTTGCCACGGACACCACAAACCTTAAATTCGCATTGGTCAATTTTTCCAAGGCAGCTTGGTCCCCGGCCCTGATTTTCTGAGCCAGCTCAACTTCCTCTTGCGCAGTGATAAGATCTATCTTACTAATATCCTGCAAGTATTTGTCAAGCGATTTGGATTCCCGGTTCGTGACCTGTTTAATGATTTTTAGCTGCCTCATTCTTATTATCTGGTTTACAAGTGTTACAAGCTATCATTATACATCATAATCTCCATTTTTCCAAGCCTAAAATGTTATTGTTATCAAAATGTTATGAGCAAACACGCAAAAAAATGTCCAATTATTGATTGTTGATACTATTTTTATAGAAAAGCATCCGAGTATTGGTCACAAGCATAAAAAACCCCTAATTTTGTAGGGTTTTTTATTTAAGAATCCATAACGCCATTTTCCTTTGGAAGTAAACAGAGCAATCAAGAAGAAAACTTTATACGATTATCAGGAAGAAGACCTGAACAAAATCTTCGATCAGCTGGAAAAACTTCCTGCAGGTACCAATATTCTGTACCAATTGCCCACGGGGGGCGGCAAAACAGTGGTGTTTTCCGAAATTACCCGGCGGTTTATTGCGCAGACGGGCAAAAAGGTGATGGTGTTGACCCATCGTATCGAGCTCAGTAAGCAAACCTCCAAAATGCTACACGGTTTTGGGGTGGCCAACAAGGTCATCAACAGTGAGGTCAAAGAACTATATGACCAGGATGACTATATGTGCTTTGTGGCCATGGTGGAAACGCTGAACAACCGACTACAGGAAGAAAAGGTGAAAATCAACAATATAGGGCTTGTCATTATTGATGAGGCACACTACAATTCCTTTAGGAAACTGTTCAAATATTTTGAGGATTCCACCATATTGGGAGTTACGGCAACCCCGTTAAGTTCCAATATCAAACTCCCCATGAAGGACAACTATAAGCATTTGATCATTGGGGAATCCATAAAATCACTGATAGACAAGCAGTTCTTGGCCAAGGCCAACCTGTACAACTACGATGTAAGCCTAAAGACCCTGAAATTGGGGATCAACGGGGACTATACGGTCAAATCCTCCGATGAACTCTACAGCGCCCACAGCATGCTCGGCAAATTGCTGACGGCCTACGAAGAGATAGCCAAAGGGACCAAAACATTGATTTTCAACAACGGGATCAATACCTCGCTCTATGTGTACGAGACCTTTAAAAAGGCCGGCTACAACGTAAGGCACCTGGACAACAAAAACTCGGCCACGGAGCGAAAAGAGATTTTGGAATGGTTTGCCAAAACACCCGATGCAATTTTGACCTCCGTGAGCATATTGACCACGGGATTTGACGAACCTACCGTGGAGTCCATTATTTTAAATCGGGCCACACGTTCGCTTACCCTGTATTTTCAGATGATCGGTAGGGGATCCAGGGTGCTGCCCAACAAGACCGAATTCAACGTTATCGATATGGGTAACAATATTGCCCGTTTTGGACCTTGGGACGCACCGATAGACTGGCAGGAAATCTTTCATTTCCCGGACTTCTATCTGGAAAACATCAAAAATGATGAAGAGATAGAGCGTGAATTTGTCTACGAAATGCCGGACGAGCTCAAGGCCAAGTTCAGTAAGTCCGACAACATTACCTTTGATGTAAAAGAAGAATACAAAAAAGTATTTGCCCAAGGATTGAAATCCAAGGTCGTACTCGAAAGGAGCATTGAGCAACATGCCCAAATTTGTGTGGAAAACAGTGAAGATGTGTTCGACGCCCGAATTTTGGCCAAGGAACTCAAGGACGAGATAGCCTATCGGATAAAACAATATTCGTACTGCATCATGAACAACACCAAAAATTACAAAGAATGGCTGGAGGAAGATTACGAACGAAAGCTCCGTTCCGCCATTTCCAAAAAGTTTGCCGCCAAAATGTAGGTTGGATTATTTGAAGGTGATTCCCGGGCTTGTCCCGTACATTGCACTTCCAACGTTGAACTTTTACCAACATGTCAAAAAAACTCCTTGTCATCGGTTATATATGGCCAGAGCCGAGCACTACGGCCGCCGGATGCCGCATGCTGCAGCTGCTGGAAACGTTTGCGGCCTTTGGTTACCAAGTCACATTTGCCAGTACCGCCAGCAAAACCGATTATAGCCAGGACCTGGCATCCATGGGGATCAAGGAAGTTTCCATAAAGCTCAACCACTCCAGTTTTGATGATTTTGTAAAACAACTTGTACCGGATGTGGTGGTGTTCGACCGTTTTATGGTGGAAGAGCAATTTGGATGGCGCGTGTCCGAATTTGCCCCCCAAGCCATCCGTATCTTGAACACCGAAGGTCTCCACGCATTGCGAAAGGCCAGGGAAGAGGCTCACAAAAAAGGGCAATCGTTTGGGATAGCACATTGGAAAAACCACCCGATGACGCTACGTGAAGTGGCCAGTATCTATCGCTGTGACCTCAGTTTGATGATTTCCACCTACGAAATGGAAATTTTAGCGCATGAATTGGATATTCCCGGTCAGTTGTTGCACCATTTACCTTTTATGGTGGATGGTTCCAGCGGGTTCACTGCGGATTGGGTCCCGTTTGAAGCTCGAAAAGGCTTTGTGGGCATCGGCAACGGCAAGCATGCCCCCAATGTGGATGCCGTAAAGGTTTTAAAACAAGAGGTTTGGCCACGGATATGCAAACGACTTCCTGATGCGGAACTGCATATTTATGGCGCGTACCTGCCCCAACAAGTGAACGAAATGCACAGCCCCAGTACCGGTTTTTACGTACTCGGATGGGCTACGGAGGTACACGCGGTGCTCAATAGTGCACGTGTACTGTTGGCCCCGCTCCAATTTGGGGCCGGGATCAAGGGAAAATTGTTGGATGCCATGAAAACGGGCACGCCCAGTGTCACCACCACCATAGGTGCGGAGGGCATGCATGGCAATTTGGCGTGGAACGGCACCGTAACCAACGATTGGGACCATTTTGCCCAAGCTGCGGTGGACTTGCACCAAAACCAAACCCTTTGGGAGAATGCCCAGCAACAAGGTGCAGAATTGTTACGTACTTTTTATGATAAGGAGGCCGTGCAAGC
>CEVF01143091.1_pt1 | contig 31094 bp, 36 predicted proteins | sample 356441 | NCBI WGS metagenome assembly CEVF01 (sample SAMEA2622765, study PRJEB7988) | marine metagenome | biome: marine biome (ENVO:00000447); feature: surface water layer (ENVO:00002042); material: "saline water (ENVO:00002010), including plankton (ENVO:xxxxxxxx)" | depth 5 m | reverse complement strand
GGTGAGTCGCTTGCCAATCTCGCCCACAGACTTGCCGAAGGCTTTGACACGCTTCTGCGCCTGATCAAGGCCACGCACGAGCTTGCTGTCCTGCGTGGTCAGCTCAATGTACGCAGCCCCAGCACGAATGTTCCGACTGTTGGCAATACCTGGCGACATGTGAAAATTCCGAAGGTTAGTTTTTTAACACGAAGGACACAAAGGCACGAAGGTCACGAAGTCCCGAAAAGACAGTCAGAATGAATCAGCAAAAACAAATGCTTTTTCTTCGTGTCCTTCGTGACCTTCGTGCCTTCGTGTTAAATCTCAAGCCCATTTAGGCAGTAGCAGCAGTGATACCAGTTGCCCCCGGAAGTGCAGTGGTTTTTCTGCCTTCGTCCAGGCCCTTGTTGAAGGAGTCTTCTTTTTCCTTGCGGAGTTTGCTTGCACCCAGGAACAGGCCGAGTAAACCCGAAGCCGCTGGCAGCAGCGGGCCGAGCATGGGGACACCGGCGACTGTCGGGCCCACCTGGTCCAGCGCAGACAGCGAAAGCTGGTTAATCATGTTGCGGATTTCGTTGGCGTGTTCGATGTTGGATTTCCACTGACTGCCAGCGGTTTGCATGTGCTGATACCAGAGTTGGTACTCACTTTCGGCTTCATTGAGCGTGATGGTGCTGGCCAGGCCGGTTTGCTGCTGGATCGTGTTGGGCGTCTTGACGTGAATCATGTCGCCCATATCGCAGCCTGCAAAACTCAGCAGGCCAAGGACGAGGAAGGTGATGACGAACAGGAAGATGAAGTGATTGGTTTTCATTGTGTTTCTTTCCTTGAGGAGACAAAGGTTCTTTTGAGTAGTGCCATGGCATCTTCGGTGTTCAACGGGATCACGGACGATGTTTGGCTTTGGGCAAACGGATCAAAGTCCGCTGCTTTGAACGTGTGGGAACGATTGAACGTGAGTAAGTTGGCAAGTAAGGCCATCAGGTTGGAGGTGTGTTGCCAATCCTGTTTCTGGCGAGACTGGGCCATCTCGTACAACTCCCGTAAGGTGAAACTTCCGGGATGGACACCGAGGATGCCAGCCAGTTGCCAGATCATGTCCTGGCAGGTTGCAGCAGGTGTTCGAGTTGCTGTTGCAGTTCCGGACTGTCCAGTTGGGCACTGGCGATTTGAAGCGCTTTCTCTTCCACCTCGCGAAGCTTTGCTAATGCTTTGCGGAGCACTTGCCGCTTCGCTGCGGGGAAAAAATCTGCAAGTTCCTGGAGCAATGCCGTGGTGGCATGATCGATCACATCACCGGCCAGAGCTTGGCCGAACTGTTCATCCGTGATGTTGGCACTCTCGGCCTGCTGCTGACAGATGGCATACAACACATCGCAGAGCAGGATCGGATCAGTGGAGAGTTTTTCCAACAGGTGGGACTTGCTGTCCAACACATCCAGCAGGTTGACACCGACGAGGGCTTGGACACGCTTGATGGTGGCGACGGTGATCTGCACCGTCCATACGTTGTTGCCGTTGTTGCCGGGGCCTGGACTTCCGGGGGCGGGGGCGGTGAAGGTTTGCATTAGCTGCCACCTCCATCTACCCAAGTGGGTGCGCGACTGACATAGGTCGGTTTGACGGTGACGTTGACGGTGATGGCTTCTTCGAGCGGCTCGTTGCGTGTGAAGTTGGTCACCGAGAAGTCGGCGTCGAGGCCACTGCCGCCTTCACCATCCAATACAGCCAGAGCAATGGCGGTGTTGTTGAAATAGGCGTTTTTGATGGCGGTGAAGCCTGCGTCCTCGGTATCCCAGATTAAAGTGAATTCAACGCTGCCATTCTTGAGTGTGGCGATGGTGGCACGCCAACCATTGCTGGCTCGCGTCGTCACGTCGGATTCGCCGGTTTCCAGGTTGAGTGTGACGTCCTTGACGTTGCTCAACTCGGTGGTTGCGGTTGCGCCGGCCGCGCCGTGGTACAGCTTGGCCTGCATCCCTAAACGGATGGACATGGTTTTCTCCTTGTTTTATGGGGTATTTGTGTGGTTTTTATCGAATCGAGCCTGCCCAGAACCGAGGCAGACGCGGTAGGTTTTTACTCAGTGCCGGTCGGGTAGGCAGGAGCTGTTACCAGCTCCCACCCCCCTCAGAACCGTACGTGACGGTTTCCCGTCATACGGCTCAAGCCTCTGTAAGGCACGACCGTGGTCGCACCCGGTGCAGCGGGGCAGTCATCCCGGTTTGTTTGTGATGACATGCCGTATGCATAAGACAAGATTTTTCCGGTTCGTCTTGATCTGCGGGATTGTCGGACATGACGGTGTAAACACCCAGATCATTCTGGAATGTACCCGTATCATCCATCGTTCCCAGGGGCAGACCACAGATCGGACAGAGTCCTCCCTGCAAGAACCAGAGTGCGCGAGCACTCAATGAATGCCACGAAACGCGCTTCATACGCTGTCTTTCGCGGTTGATAAAGTAGTCATACCAATCCGGGTCATAAGGGTTGGCATCCATCTTTATCTTTGAGTGCCTGACAATCCGAATTCTGGTGGGCAACAGAATGACCCTGAGTCTCTTATCAGGGTCACGACCCTGAAAGATCCAGTCCCGTGTACCGATACGGGAGAAGTACCTGTCATGAATCCACCGTGCGCCTTTATTGCGATGTCTGCGCACGGCCCACCGCCATAGGGATTTCCAGATCGCGTTTTCAACTGCGGAGAAGGTATCACTACTGACGACATGACGATAATAATTACACCATCCCCTTATCTTGGGGTTGAGTATTTTGATCATCGAATATGCCGGAATAGTGGGATTACTCTTGATCGTTCCTCGAATCTCTTTCAAGAATGCCTTTACGCATTTGCGTGCAGGTCGGACAAACAACTTGCCGTCGGTCTTCTTGAAATTGAAACTAAGAAAATCAAAGCCTTCGTCGATATGCGTGATGACGGTCTTTTCTTCCGAGAGAGTCAATCCTCTTTCGGCCATAAAATCCCGCACCAACGGTTGAACTTCATTTTCAAGGAGTTCCTTTGAATCTCCCGTAATAATGAAGTCATCCGCATAGCGCACCAAATGAATCTTTGGATTCGTCCGGATGCGACGCCGACCCCAAGTACTGATGCGGCCTGCGAGCATTCCTTGTCGCATGAACTCCTCAAAAAGAAGGCGTTCAAGCCCGTCCAAAGCCATATTGGCCAGAATCGGTGAAATGATACCGCCTTGCGGTGTTCCCGATTCCGTATCGAAGAAGTTGCCTTCTTCCATATATCCCGCCTTCAACCACTGTCGGAGAATTCGTTTCTCCATGGGCACGTTATTCACGAGCCATTGATGGCTGATGTTGTCGAAGCAGCCTTTGATGTCCCCTTCAAGTATCCACTGCGCACAGTTTTTGCGACTAAGCGTTGCAAAACAGTATTCCTCGGCATCCGCACAAGATCGCTTGCGACGAAATCCGAAAGAACCTTTGTCCGCAGTACATTCCGCCACGGGGTCCAGTGCCAGCCGGTATAGTGCCTGCATGGCTCGGTCCGTCATGGTGGGGATACCCAAGGGACGTTTCTTGCCGTTCGACTTGGGAATATATACGCGGCGGAGCGGCTTGGCTTTGTACCTTTCAGGGCGCAATTCCCGAATGGCCTTCGCCTTCTTCCTCGGCGAGTTCCAAAGCTTGCCGTCCACCCCAGCAGTTCTCCTGCCTTTGTTTTCCGTCACCCGTTTAACCGCCAATGCCTTGGCAGCAAACGAGCGAGTCAGGATGCGTGACAAGGCCTTGACCTTGCCGTAGCGTCCTTGCTTCTGCGCCTTCACGATTCGAGCTTGAAGACGCTGGATGATCTTGTCGACTTTGCGCCAGTCAATGGCATTCCAGTCCGCAAGCTCAGAGGCGCGCACGTCGGAGTTGCCTTCGACGTTCATTGTTTCGCTTTCCTTGATTCTCATTCCACGACTCCAATCGTAATCGTGATCAGTTACCTGTCCGAAGTCTGCTCCCTTTCGGGCGGGGCAACGCACCCCTATCCCTTCCATTACAGAAGGGCATTCGCTTTTTCGGACCTCCTTTACCCGCACCCGGTCAGCTCGCCTCACGGCGATCTGTCCCTGGGATCTGTCGTTGCGCGATCCGCGGGAACGAATACGGGCTTACTGCGTTACGCTTATGCACCCGAGTTGGGTTAGGTCCTGCCTCTCCGCCGGGGAGACTGTGTTCCGCGAAAGCCGGATGGGACAGCCAGCTTTCCCGCTCCCATGCCCTGTTTGGGCTGAGCCTGTCAGCACCTTTGGCTCATTCCTTTTGACGACGTTTCAAGCAGTTCACTTACATTGACCATACCACTCAAGCCTTGCCTCCCGTCGCATCGGTGCTTGCGACTGCGGCTCACCTCACGGTTTGCCTTATAAGGAGTACGTTGTCTCCGGGGCTTCACACAAACGGATTACTCCAAATGCATGCCCGGGTAGGCTACCGCTGGCGGAACAGCGGCTCTGATCACTCTCCTTTCTAGCGAATCGAATCGCGCCAGAGAGGTGCAATAAGCGTCTTACGCATCGCACGGCCCATCAACGGGCGTTTTGGGTAACGATGCCCACGGAAGCGACCGCCGAATTCATGGGCCATCGCCGAGGGGCCAACGTGGGCGAATCCGGGGCCGATCAGTACACGGTCGTTACCTTCTCTGGCATAGACGATGGCACGCCGCAGTTGGCCGTGTCGCGTATGCGGTGGCGATCCAGGCAACGCATACCGCTTGCTCACGCGGATGCTGCGCCGGGCAGTCAACCGAATCGCCGCGCCGGCATGGCCCAAGCTTTGGAAACTCGCCTGGGCCATTTTTTGCCGGAGGAGTTTCTTGTTGATCCCCCCGGAAGCCCCCGGAGGTTTAAAGTGAACGCGCAGCATCAATACCTCACTTGGTAATCCGGTACGTCAACGTCAGCACCGATGTGAACACCCGCTGTTGAGCAAGATGCGATGAGTCATACACCGGCTCATTTTCAATCTTGATCCAAATGGCATACGGCATCTCGGTCAGTGGCTGGCGTTGCAGGTATTCAGCAATCTGCTGAACCAATCCACTCAATTCCTTAACGGCAGTATCGATTTCATCCTGCGGCACGGTGAGTTTTTGCTGAATGCCGATATCGACCTGACAGTCATATTGGCTGAGTTTTCGTGTAATGCTCTGAACCTGCACACCACGAGGAACCACGCTGATGGTCAACTCACGCAACTGCGACAGATCGTGAATCGGCAACACCTGTCGTTTTGCATGGGTGATGATCTCCGATTGATTGAGTTGTGATGTGACTGCATCAGCCAGATCAATGGTCATTTGCATATTCACCCTCCCCCCCGGATTAACCCCGGAAAATACTAAAAAGAATGTTCACCAGACTCGTGACACCTGCACCGGCAATGAGCCACATCCAACGTGCGTGACGAATCGCATTCTGTTCCAGACGATCCAGACGAATGTTGATGCCCGGTTCACCATTGCCACGGATGGCATGATCGAGTCGGTCGAGTTTGTTGTGCAGTTCATCGAACTGCGAACAACTGGAATCGAATCCTTGATGCGTTGGGTTGGTCATGTATTTGTGTCTCCCAGTAAACGAGTGTGGATACGTAGGGTTGTGTGGTACGGATCGCAGTAGCGAAAGCAACCATCGTCACCAAAGTTGGCGATCTCATATTGCTTACTGTCCATCGTCAGAACATCGCCGGGCGTGGGTTCAAACTCTGCCGGGAAGTCATCAGCATTGATTAAAAAATCCCACATGCTCGATTCGATGGCCACGCCACCGACAGTGGATTTTTCATACTTACTGATGCCCGGCGAAGCATGGACGGTGTACGAGGAGTCGCCTTGTTTATAGACGACCTCCTGCGTACACCATCCCACCCTCACCCTGGCGAGCCACTGCATGCCTTCTTTCATGTAGTCTCTGGCCATACAGTTCGCCTTTGATCATGCGGTGAGTTTGACGCGAACGGTGGCATCATTGTCACCGGCATCAGCCACAGCCTTGCCCATGTACTTGCCTTCGATTTCGGTGGGAGTCACGTATTTGTTGGCCGAATCCCAGTAGAGCTTGGTGCCCGTGGTGATGGCCATGCCTGGGCCACCGATCTTGGGGACATCAAAGATGCCGGTCAGCGACAGACTGCCGAGGGTGTCAGCCGGAATGTCGAGTTTGGCAATACCCACCAGGTCGCCTTGGACAACCACATCGCCTGCGGCCACATCAGCGGCTGGGGTGTAGTCGATACTGTCACCTTTGTGAACGTAAGTTGCGGTCATGTATGAATACTCCTGTTGAAATTGAGTGGATCAGAAAATGTCACGAAGTCACGCGAAGACAAATCATGCTTCACCCTTCATCTTTAGTGCGCCACGGTGGTCCTGTTCGCGGACGCCGAAGTCGATGTAGCCACGGAACTGGATACCCAACGTGTTGAAGTCGGCATCGGTTTTTTCAACGGTGGGACGATCCACGCCGTTGAGAAATGCCACTTCAATCGAGGGCAGACGATTGGGGTCGGCCAACAGATACCATGCCTTGCTGCTGGCTCCGGTGAAGCTGGCATTGGCCAGGTAGACGCTGGAGACCACGTCGAACTTGCCCACGTGCGGATTGGTCGACGGTTTGGCCTTGTTGGCAGTGGTGGTTTCGTTGAGCTGGATGCTCTTCATGAGCAGTTCAGCCGCGACCTTCAGGGCTGTGGGTACGAGCAGGACGTTGGCAGGCATGCCCAGGGGCTTGCCATTGGGCTTGATCTGTTCGCTGAATTTGACTTCAGCAGCGGTCAGGCCATCGACGGACAAGGCAGTATCCACGCCTTCGAGATAGTTGTTGTGATCAGCGTGAAAGAAGGACTTGTTGTCGGACTGGTTGGGGTTGCGCAGCCACAGGCCCCATACCGCATCGGCGATGGCCTCTGCAGCACCCATGCCAATCTGACGCGGGATGTCAGTGAACGCGCCCATGTCATCGTTGATGATCATCTGGCGAGTGAGGGCAAACATGATGCCATGAGTGTCGGCACGCTGACCGAACTTCTGTTCATCGAGCTTGCCGTGCTTCAGTTCACCGTCGGGACCGACCTGCTCGAACTTGAACGCACCGGTCATGCGGTAACGGCTGTGTTCCTTGAAGTCGTTGACGCTGGCGATCTTGGCGATGCGACGCCAGGCATCTTCAACGTAGTTGTAGCCTTCGAGCAACATCTTGTTGGCGATGTTGCTGAGAATCCCCGGAAGGGACGCCGTGCTGAAGGCAGCCTGCAACCAACCGGTAGCATCACGACGGAAGCGCGGCAGTTGCTGGCCGGATACCAGTTCGCAGAACTCCTGCACACCGATGCCACGAAGTTTGTCGGCAGCTTCGAGGACAGGTTCAGCGTACATCGCTTCGATGCGGGTATTGGGCAAACCACTGGCCATCATGGCGACCGCTTCGAACACCTGCGGGTTGTTGGGACGCTGATTGGCATGGGTATGAACTGCAACAGGGAGTTGCGGACGCGACGCGCGGAGAACATGCAGTTCGGTCTTGGTCACATCCCAACCCTCCTCGATAGCCTGGGCTTCGATGTCCGGATGTTTGCCATCGCAGGTGCTGCGGATGGCCTGGATGCGACGGGTTTCCTCAGCCATCTGCTTGCGCATCTGCATCATCGGGTTTTGATCAGCCGGGGCGTTCGTGCTCGGGGCATCCGACACATCTTGCGTTGCACGCGCGGCGATGGCGGCAGGACGTAAGGACGACGGGGTCGGCGCTTTGGGCGGCGTGGGGTCGGTGGTCGGAGGTGTGGCCGGTTTGGGATCGGTGGCGACGGTGGTGGTTGCTTGGCTCTGTGTACCATGCGGCATAGACGATTGCTCCTTGCTGTTTGCTGCGATACGGGCAGACGTAGACGAGTCTGCCCCGTTATCGACGAATGAGATTTCTTTGAGGGTTGCTTTGCGGACGACGTGGATGGGGCCATCGAACGTCCGGCCATTGACGGTGACGTTCTGGCCATTGGGAATGAATTGGGCATCGATCACGGCTGCGCCGATGCTGGCCTGCCAGGGAAAACCGTTCTGGCCGCTACGAATCACGTCACGCGCCCAACTGGTATCACGGCTGACAAGACCTTCGGCCACCAACGATCCGTTTTCGACGGCGACGCGCTGCGTGTGGCCGACGCCCTGACGCGATTGATGATCCAGCCGAACCGGGATGTCCTGACGGTCAATGGCCAGCCCTTCCAGATCCACGACAACAGGATGCGGAAAGCCCTCGATTCGCATTAGGCCACCGGTGTAGGCGACCATCCGAAACTGCGGCACCCCGGAAGCCCCGCCCCCGGATTGTTTTTCACCGGCGGCTTCGATGGTCAATGGGCAGATGAACGACAGTTGATCAGGCAATTGTTGAGTTGACGACAGTGTCATCGGCATTGGCAGTAGGCTCCTGTGTGGGTAAAGAAGAAGCAGGTTGGACAGGCTGACTCTCCGAAACGGTCAGCCCGAGTTGGACCATGAGTTTGGTTTCCTTGGCACGCTGGCGAAGTTCGGTTTCCCAATCCTTGCCTTGACGGGCATATTCAGCGGCCAGCGTGGTGGTGTGGCTGCTCAGACGTTTGGCCTGAGCATTGGCTTCCTTGGCTGGATCGACATGCTCGGTGCCGTCGAAAAACCAGCCCTTGTTGAGTCGAACCGGTCGCAAGCCACGCAAAATCGAAAACTCTGGCGTCAACATGGCTTCACGTATCCACGCATTGAAGATTTGATCCAGCACAATCTCAGCCAGATTCGCTTGTTCCACCCGAATGGACTTGTAGTAGGTCTGATGATCGAGTCGGCCCGATGCATAGTTGTAGCCCGACGAATTGCAGGCCGCGATGTTGTAGGGAAGGTTCAAACAGCGCGCGATTTCGTTAAGAATCTCGCGTTTGAATTCGGCATACGTAGTGGCTGGTTGCTGCGAATCGATCTGCCCCAAGCGCCAACCATCGGGCAATACGGTGGCCATACGTTTTTCAAGATTGACGATGTCCATTGGATCAAGCGGTTGTGCTTCACCGTTAGCTGGTGAATCGGTGTACAACACGGCAGCAAAATCGGCAGCGGTTTCGGCTGCAGCGATCACCGCCAGGGTATACCGACGCAACTGGGCAAACAGTGGCAGCGCAGGGGTGATCTCAGGAATCCCGCGATGTTGTTCGGGCCGATCCGTTCGGAACCAGTGGATCACTGAAGCTGCAGGCACCTCATCGTACTGCGACATCCATGTGGAGTAGTTGCCCATGCCGCCGGGATGCTGACGCAGAATGGAATAGAACTGAGGATTACCAAAGCTGTCGAGGATCACGCCATCGACGTCGTTGCGAGTGGGCAACATCACCGGTGACGATGATGTGATGCGGTCGGCCTCGATGAGTTGAAGATCAAGAGCAACCGGTGAATCGACATTGGGATTGAAATTCAAAACACCAAACGCTTCACCGTCCGTACTCTTTGCCATCCGCATGGTTCGGAGCTTGGCAGCCAAGTTGACGGCCTTGCTCCACTGGTCAAAGGCATCTTCAATCTGCCGGTTAAGCGTGTCGTACTTGGTGAGCAACTGCAAACGCGGTCCAGTACCGATGCAGTCGTTGGCCATCGTCAGCACAATGCCCTTGGCATAGCTGTTGTTGGCTACCTCGTACCGGGCACGCTCACGCAGCTTCTTGCGGATGTCCGCAGACGCAGCACAATCAGCTGACATCGCGTCAGCCATCGCCCAATGCCGGGCATTCTCCGCCGTGGTCTGCGCCGCGTCGTAACGTGCCCGTACCACGTTGGCCACCGGCACGCTGCGCATCTGCTGTTGGCGTTGCGTCTGCGGTTTGGATTTTTTGAACCAATTCAGAAGTTGCATTAAACCGTGCCCCCGGGATTGATCTTGAAAATCTTCACACCCAATCCCTTGGACTGAGCAGCCTTCTTCGATGCCAGGTAACGATCCACGGCGATCTGATCCTTCAGTGAATGCTGCTTGACGTGTTGACCGTCGACCGACACCTCAGCCGGTGCGGCAGCGTTTTCTTCAAGGTTGTTGTTGGTTTCAGTCATGGGTTTTTCTTTCTCCGTCACCCTCTATATCTGCAGTTGGGCTTAAAACGTTGCGCTGTCATTAAGATTTTTTACCGACGGCCTTGTTGCAGGTCTGACAGTTTCAAACGTTTGGCAGGCGCACGGTTCGTACCGGCAATTCCGTTGAGATTTGCACCTTGAATGCTAGCTGCCACGGCACAACCCACTAAACAATCCAACCAGTGGTTATCAGGGCGGGTGGCACGCAACTTCCACTCATCGACAATGCGGTCACGAGCAGTGGTCTTCACACGAAACTCCGCAGTGAGATGATCAGCAAGCAGGCGGTGCTTCACCGAATCCCGGCCAAAGAGGCTCAAGCATCCGGGATCACCCATGGACACAGCCAACCGGGCATGAACAAAACTTTTCCAGTAGTTGGTATCCACCAGGACATGCCGAATCTGTCGACGCCCTGTGGTATTGGGAATCCGCCAGTGATGTCCAACCCGATCACCGCGTTTACGTTTGTATTCACTGAATGGAATACCCGAAGCACCCACATAGCGACCATGGCTGGGCAATAAGACTGACGCATAATCGCTCTGCCGACAGAACTGATAAACCACATCCGTGGATTGGCCCCAGTTGGCATCGATCATGCAGCGGTCGATCCGCATGTCAGCACCATCTTCCCGACGGTACACCATGGGTAATCGCTCGGATGTCAATTGTTCCAAGCCGTGGAATATCTGGCCTTCCAAGCCTGCCCCGGGTTTGATGCGTTTAAGCGTGGAACGAATGTCGTTGAGTGTGAAGTAGGATCGTTTCTGATCGGGCCACGTGCCATAGTCCAGCACATAGCCGGTGAAATCATCCTCAAATCCACAGAGCATCCAGAACAAGGCTTTCTGCTGAACGTCAATGAACATCGTCAGATGATTACAACCGATGGGAATGGCTGCTCGGGCATAGCCATTGGTCTTGGCGGCAATCTCATCGGCAGTCAGCATCTCTTCACCGATGGCTTCGACAATCGGTTCGTTCTGATATTCCGCAAAGAATGCAGATTCATCACGCAGTCGCAGATTCATCGCATGCTGCAAAGCCGACAGTTCGTCTTCGTTGTAACGCTGCGGCCATGCGACGATACTGCCGGTGTCCATAGCCTGCCTGTGATCACGGTAAAATTCGGTCGCTTGTGAACCATCACCATCGTTGCGCAGACTGTCAGCACGAATCTCTGCGTACTTCGCCCATAGCTTGTCACTTCCGGGGGCTGGGAAGGCATACACCATCTTCGTCCGCTCGCCTTGCCACTCTGGATGTTTGTCCCGATCTAGGATGTTGTCAGCCATGTCCGCGGGCCGGATCACCGTGCATGCCATGAGTCCGGCGATCTTCTTGCCCGGTCCGGCCATGCCCAGCACATCGCCTGCCAGAATCGCTTCACGTCGTTGGCTTTGCGAGGGTGACCATGCCGACTCGGTTGTTTGCGGGTCGTCGACCAGAACGAGTTGCGGTCGAACCACCTGCCCATCAGCGCGGGCATAGTTCTGCCCACGAATGTCGCTGCCCTTCATGCCGCTTGATGAAATGACAATCCCCGACGACAGGCTGCCTTCGATCACCGGCAACACCACGCGATCCGATGACCAGTCGATGCGCGTGGGCACACCGTTATACTTCTGTCCCTTCTGTCGATTGGTGATCCGCTCCAAACAACGAATCGGATACGTCACCTCCGGATAATCCTCATGCAATAGCGGATTGGTCTCCAGCCAAATCTTGATGTTTTCCAGCAGATCGCGGGCACGTTCAGCGCTGGCGGCAACCAGGCAGATGAACGGTGATGCGCCAATTAACGCCGCCCATAACACGGCAGCCTGGCACAAAACTGTTTTTCCTGATCCGCGCGGCATCGCCATGGCAAACAGCCCGCCTGTGCGCACGGCCTTTTCAATTTTGTCGATCACCCGCAGGTGATCATCCGACCATGGCAGATAAAAAACCTCGGCAAAATACGTCTCACAGAACGCTCGGAAGGATGCGATGCACCGAGCCTTGCGATCTGGATCAATGACTGCCGGTATCTCGCCAATATCCTGAGCCGAACGTACCGCCTCTGCATTACGTTCGGCCTGACGTGCTTTCTGTTCCTCGTAACTCAACGGGCCCGACTTGGGCTTGGCATATTCCAGCGTCAGCCATGCGGCATACCGGAACAGATCCACCGTCTGCGGATTAGATGGATCACTGATGCTGTAGCCCGCACGGTTGCGATGGCGGCGGAGCTGGAACTCTGTCAATGGATCAGCATTGGGAATATCGATGGCGTTGACGATACGCAGTAAGTCGGCTGGCCGGAGTTGGCGTGGGTTGAATGATTTTTTACTCATCGTCCGCCTCCATCTCCGGCCGAGCCAGGAACGCTACGTATTCGATCAAGCTGAAGGTGCCATCGGCGCGGAGCAGTTGGCCATCATCGACAACCTGTTGAATCTGCTCTTCATCGATCCGGCGATTGAATGCCTTGGACAGAATCTGCGCCGCCTGCGGCACAGTTATGGCTGTGATCTTCAGCTTTTTCGAGTTGTCTGTTGGATGTGTCATCAAAATTCAAAAACACCTTAAAAATAAGTGTAAAAATGCCAAATCCGAGTTGATGATGGCGCGATTTCATTGCTCAATGTGTCTGTCACGCGAACAAGAAAGGAACCAACGCAATGGCCAGAAAAACCACCAAGCGGATGCAGGCATACCAGGACGCAACGATCAACGAGATCGCACAACGCATTCTTGGCATTGACACCTTGGAGACACGCAAAAGTGATTCATTGGATTTTCACGAGGTCGCCATCTGGAACATCAAGGAGGCGTTGGAAGCCGCCTTTGAAGCGGGACGCAAAGCCGACCATTAACCCCTCGCATAGGAGAAACACATACATGCGAATCACACGAATTGATTTTGAAGGACGCGAAGGCTACTTCGCCATCGCCAAACGAAAACGCGATGCCAAACAGATTGAGGTGGAAGTATTGCAACCGAACCACCAAGCCAGCCATTGGGTGAACGCAGACGATGAAGACGAATTGTTTGCTATGGCAGCCTTCCTGCAGGAACTGCTTGATGGCTACGAAGGCAATATGGAAGAAGCATCCTGCTACTACAACGCACTGATGTCCATCAGCGACGTCGGAATTTGAGGAACCACCATGACGACCACCAAACACAAAAAACAAACAGCCCAAGACGCCTACGCCCAACATCGCAAAGACATCACCAGCCTCATGCTCTGGCTGGAACTCGAACTGGAAAAACATCGCATCAACGCCAAAGGTAAGACCGACAACTGGGCGATGAGCGAAGACCTTCAACTCACCCGAAAACAACTGATAGAGGTACTGTCCTCGCTCTCGCACAGCGAACAACATGAAATCGAAGCACTGCTCAGCGAAAGTCGCTGAGCATTTTTGTTTACCAATTACCACAAGGACTAAATCATCATGAAACAAGAAGACATCCAAATCGGCGGCACATATCTGGTCGGCCTTGCTGGCAACCTCGTCCCGGTCCTGATCACCGAAGACCATACCTCGGGCACCGGCTGGCTGGGCAAAACAATCAAGACAGGCAAGCAAATTACGATTCGGTCGGCCCAGCGCATTCACCAAGCCGTGGAGAGCGACAAGGACGCCAGTGCCGCCAAACAGGGCAAACGCAAACCCAAGGCGACGGCGAATACCACCAACGCCTCCAAACGCGACACGGGCACCCCCCGAAAGAGTGCCGCGACGGGTGGCGACCAGGTCACTACTGGTAAACCCATGAGTTTGATCAACGCTGCGGCCCACATTCTGGCTCAAGATGATCAAGAGCCATTGCGATGCAAGGACATCGTCGAGAAGGCCATCAGCCAGAACCTTTGGCAACCGGGTAAGGGACTGACCCCGGCAGCAACGCTTTCGGCAGCGATGATGCGTGAGATCAAAACCAAGGGCAATGACAGCCGGTTCGTTAAAGCCGAGCGCGGCCTGTTCACCATCAAAGCAAAGGGAGCGTGATCCATGCCACGTCCCAACCGACAACGCGACGTGACGTTCCGTGTCATCGACGATCACCTGGAAATGCACGTCACCTTCAAGCATCAGCCGGACCGCAATTACGTCCACCGATGCACGCGCGATGTGTTCCGCGACGTTGCTTATGCCATTGAAGACCATGCTGCAGGCGGCACGACACATGAGCAAATCGTCCATGTCATTGACGCGCCCTGCACACAGGTCAACGTCGCGTTGGCTTTCATGAAGGAACGCGGATGCGTCGAAACCCGTCACCGTCGCACCTTCCCGGCGTCGGACATCGTGTACGAGGACGCCATGATTGAGTTCATGCATCTGGCAGATCACTGATCGCATGCAACCACCTCCTTCTTCACCCCGGCATCCGTCGGGGTTTTCTCAGTGGCAGCAATCCGCTGTGCCTTCCGGCCCGAAAATTCTTCCCAACGTTTCACGATGATGTCACAATAGAGATCATCAAGTTCCATCAGGAATGCGTTGCGTCCGGTCTGCTCACAGCCGATGAGTGTCGATCCGCTGCCACCGAATAAATCCAACACGTTGTCACCAGGTATCGATGAATATTGGAGCGCACGGATCGCCAGTTCGACCGGTTTCTCGGTGAGGTGGGACATGGCCTGAGGATTCACCTTCTTAATGGGCCACAGATCAAGCGCGTTGGTAGGACCCCTGAAGGTGTGACCTGCTCCCTGCTTCCAAGTATAAAAACAAATTTCGAAGCAATTCATCATATCCTTCCGTGTTAAAACAGGATGCAGCTTATTCCAGACGATGCACTGGCTGAAGTAAAACCCTGCTTCTTTGAGTGCAGCAGGATAGTTGGCGAGGTTGGCATAGCCGCCCCAGATGTAGGCGGTTTTGCCAGGCTTCATCACGCGCGATGCATTGTTGAACCATGCCCGCAGCAACCTGTCGAACTCTTCCTCGGTCACGAAGTCATTGGCCAGAGGACGATCCTTGGCACGGAGTTTTTTCTGCGTCGGCTTGTTCTTTTCCGGGTGACGAGCGACATCCATTTTTTGATGATGTGTTTGCTTGAAGGATGAATTGCCAGCGGCGATGGCATTGTTGGAACGTGGCTCCAGGCGGACATTATACGGCGGGTCGGTATGTAGCAGATCAATGGTTGCGCCATCCAACAGACGATCCAAATCTTCCTCCGAACTACTGTCGCCACACATCAGACGATGGTTGCCGAGTATCCAAATGTCACCGCGTTTGGTGGTCGCTGCATCCGGTGGCTCGGGGATGGAATCTGGATCAGTCAAGCCTTCCTGCACGCCTTGGGCGGCATTGAGCAATTGTCCGAGTTCCTCTTCATCGAAGGCCAAAATGTCCATGTCGAATCCACCCTCACGCAACTCGTTGAGTTCGATGGGCAGGATGGACATGTCCCACTCGGCGATTTCGCCAGTGCGGTTGTCGGCCAGGCGGTATGCACGAACTTGCTCCGCTGTCAGATCGGTGGCCACATGCACCGGCACCTTGGCAAGGCCGAGTTTTGTTGCGGCTTTCCAGCGCGTGTGTCCGGCGATGATCACGCCGTCCTCGTCCACGACGATGGGTTGCCGAAACCCAAACTCCGACAGCGATGCGGCCACGGCATCCACCGCCTTGTCATTTAGACGCGGGTTGCGTTCATAGGGTTTGACGTCCTCAATGTTGCGAAGTTCGACGGCAAAGTTGGCAGTAGCGGTATTGGTCATTTGGATTCCTTTTGATTCTTACGGGTTGCATTCCACCGGGCCACGCCACGGCAGAGCTTGATAAATTCGTCATTGGTCATCGAGCCTTTGGCTCGGTTTACGTCTTTGTGCAGAACCTGGGTGTTTTCGATGGCATGTTCACCACCACAGCCGATGGGAACGATGTGATCCAAAGCAGAGGAGTCAGGGGTGAGTTCACGTCCGGTCAAACTGCAACGGTATTGCTGATACTCGAGCAAACGCAGAACATTTTCGGTGGACACATTGCCGATCGGCCTGGCGACGGTCACCATGTCCGTTTGCTCTTGCGGATGTATCGACTGCCTCCTGATGCTCTCCGGGTCGCCCACAGATACCACGGGCTTTTTTGCGCATGATTCTTCTTGCAGGCCAGAATCGCAGCCGCCAATCGAGCGAACACTTTCCACGTTGGCCGTGGTGTGACTTTGACATTGCCTTTTGCCGGTGGACGGCTCATTCGTATCTGCCATCCCTTGGCCATGCTGTGAGCCGCGCGAGACCACGGAGCCATTAACATGCGGCCATTTCTCAGATCGTTGTTGAGGTTGTACCGGAGTCGACCGATTACCTTTTGCCATTTTTCGTGTTGATTTTCCATGCATTGATTGATCCTTATGGGTTAAAAATTTTGCGGCGCGTTCACAACAAACTGTTCCATATAACGTGGCTCGTTCCGCCGCCATCGAAAAGGCCCCTGGGGGAAGGAACCATTGCATGATCGGCACAGGTCGCCCCCTGCGGCCGCCCGCCGTCACAGGCGGTACAGGTCTACCTGCCCAGCCCGGACGCCACAGACGCCAACCTGTGGCGATGTAGGGCGAGCGAGTTGAGCATGGATCATGAAGCTGCTTTGCGCAGACATGCGTCACAGTTTTTGTGTCCCGAGCGTGGTTCGAATTTGCCGCACCAATCGTTTGGCCAGACAGCGGGCCAGGCGATACGGTTGGGAAGTAAGCGACACTCATCGTCTATGCTCGGAACGGGTGCATGGCGATGACAAGTACCCAATTGGTTTTTCATATCACCAAATTCAAAATATTTACAATCACGACAATGCGATTCATACATTCAGTAGTTCCTTTACGTAGGTAGTTTGATATTCATTTCCGGCCACAGAGGAAGATATGATCAGGCCCCAAAAAGAAAACCGAGAAAACCGCGCCTCGCACGCGTACGCGCGCACACGCGGCGCGGGGGGTATAGTAAGAGAGAGAGTGTTTTTCTATATATATTATTCATAAGTTCTTTTTCTATTGCCCTTTGCGATTTTGAGAAAACCGTTTTTTGTTGCGCGGTTTTCTGCGGTTTTCTTCGGTTTTCTCCCCCAATTGGGGCGATTGGCGGGTATTTTGCGTGTTGATGCAGAGAAAACCGCGCGGTTTTCTCCCCGGTGTTTCACAGAAGTATCCAACCCTTTCGCGGTTTGGTACTGCCTTCAATGGTTTGAAACAGGATGCGTTTCTGCTTGGTCAGCGCTTCGATGATGTTGTCATAGGTGCTGGGACTGGTGGCCATATGTCGACGCAGACGCCAGTCGGGCATGGGATACCAATCCTCTTTGCCAGAGTGTTTGCTACGGATGAGGTAGCGCAATGCCTTCTTGCACTCGGCATCAAAATCGTTGGTACTGACATATTGATTGGCCATGTAGAGCATGCGCTGGATCTGATGCTCGACGAACGCGCTGGCCCAGCGTACGGCATCGACACTGATTTCCGGTTGGGTGTGGTTTTCACTGCATGCGTAGAGCAGCGCCAGCTTGCGGGCGTTTTCATTGGCACGGCCCCACACCGTCATCGCCACTTCGTCTTTGCGATCCTCAGCCTGGGCGTATTCACGATCAGCGCTTTGCCGGAAGTCATTGATGATTGTTTTGGCCTGGTCGCTGTAGGGCACAATGACGGGCACCGGGTAAAAACCGAGGAGGTTGCCACGATGTTCGCCTGGCTGGTAATTGCCCCACCAGCGCGCGGTTTCCACCAGGCGGTCGGGCATGCTGTCGACGAGCCCGGGTTCCTGACCTGCTGAACGTTTACCCGTATCCACGATGACCATGCGGGCGAAGAAGCCATTGGTGAGCATGCGTTCGGACATGGCCTCGTAATAGTGCGTGGGTGTCGCGGTGCCGAAAACGGTGAGATGTGGTTGATGGATGACACCGGGGATGCGCGGCTTGCCGGCCTTGGATCGCATGGAATACATCATGCTGGCTGAGGAGAACAGTTCCAGCAGCACGGTCATGATCGATTCATTGCGCGCGTCCTTGGCTTTGCTGACGGCCTGGAGAATGCCGTCGATCTCATCGGTTTGATACATCGTGCAAGGCTGAGTAGCCAGTTGATCTTCGATGCCTTCACCGGATGCAAACTTGCGGCAAAGCGAATCGGCCATGTTGGCCGCGATGGCCAGGTGGGCGTTGATCTGGCGCGGGTAGTTCTTGCCGGCAGAGGATGAACCCAAGGCGAGCAGATAAATGTTGGTGCGCAGGTCGCCGGCTTCCCGCACCTTACGCCCGCAGAGATAGGATTGCATGGCCAGAGCGCCACAGAATGCCATGCCCAGGGACGGGTACGGCGCATTGGCCATGCAGAAGTCGATCACCTCACCGATGAACCCGGGAATGTAGAGCAGGTTTTCAGGGAGCGGCCCCGGATCGGGTACGGTTAATGTGGCATCATCCTGTTCATCACCAGCCAGGATGCCCGATAGGTCCACATCGGAATTGTCCTGATCATTGAGATCATTACCGAACCCGTTCTTGGCCAACGTCTTGGTCGCTGCGGTAAAGTCACCACCGTGTTCCAGCAGTGCATACACAGCAAACGGCGAGTAACCACGATTGGGCTCAAACGGGTCGGCGTTGGATGAGAAAACATAAAACACGCGATCCTTGAGCGTGGCCGACCAGCCGGTGTCTTTGCCTGGGCGACGCCAGTATTCGTTTTCACCGGGCGCGGCCAGCGTCCAGCCGTGTGTGCGTAGCAGGTCCTGCACTTCACCGCGTTTGTTGAAATCGTCACCCGGTCTGTAAGCATTGTCGGTCGCACAATGGCCATTGTCCGCAGACATCTGGCACCTGTGCGAATGGTGGGCCGATGTACTCGCACCATCGACCACCGGTGGGCAGTATTCATTGAGTTCCCAGGCCGTTTGCAACAACGTGTCACGCTGTGCTTCAGTGAGGACGGGCAGGTGTCCCAAGTCGCTCTGCATCAGCTCATAGCCCGGTGTGGGTGAACAGAGGAATAGTCCACCTTCACCACGGGTTTCGATAAGCGTCAAGATTTTGTCGTCGGCTTTGCGCTGGGCCAGTTTGATGTTGCCGCAGACGGGCACATCGCAACGATAGATCACATGCATGCCACCGGAAGGTGTCGATTCGATCACCAGATGGTCACGTAGATCAGCGGGAATACGATCCATCCAAGCAGGGAACAATTCACCGCCACCATCGAAGTCGATGATCTCCAGATTGCCGGAGACTTGGCCGCAGATGATGCACACGGCATCGCCCCATGGCCATGAGTTGAGTTCAGCAGGCAGTGGTAACCGCTGCTGATATTGTTTCCACTTGCCAATGGCCGGACGTTTTTCCGTGCGAATCGCTGGCAGGACAGACAAGCCGACATCCAAGTAGTTTTGAGCGGTATTCATGATTGGTTCATTCATCAGTTGCACAGGATTTCCTTTGTTTGATTCATGGCCGAGTTGGCTAAGGCCCAGTCTTTCCACGCGGCAATCTCCCGCCGCAACACATTGATATCTGCCAGCTCGGGCGGCGATATCTTTCCCTTCCATACAGTCCGGAAGCTGTCGACCGCCATCCGTTCCGCATCACCTTCAACGACAAACACGGTCGCCGGGCAGAGTAAAGTCAGTCGTTCAAACAAAAGTTCCTGACCTTTGCAGATGCGTTGATGCTCTTTCCATTCGAGGAACAGGAGATTGCCACTGATTTCCGTCACGGCATCAATGTCGCTGAAGGCGATCCGACCGGGCAGACAATCGGCAAACATTTCGATCTTGGGACGTTTCTTGAGATTGAAGCAGCCCTGCCGATTACAGTTCCAGAGCATGGGGTTGTACCCGTTACTTGGCGGCATAGAACACATCCCCCAAGTCTTCGAACGCCTTGGTAAATCCATCGATGTTGTCACCGATGTACAACACCGCCTGTCCCTGCAACGGAGCGGAGGTTTTGTCCGGATGCCAGAAACGCACGCGCCCAACGGGAAAGCACACAGCCGATGCGACGGACAACAGTGCATGGAACCACTTGGTCTCTGTCGCGTTGTTCACCAGGACGATAGCCTGCGTGACATTGCCAGCCTCGTACTCTTGGACAAGTTTTTCGCAGAACTGCTGGATCAACGGTTGGGCATACGGCGGGTTCATGAACACACGGCCATGCCAGTTCTGTTGCAAACCGTTATCGTCAGCAGTAAAGATTCGCGTTGCACCGACGACCTTGTTGGCCGCGACGCTGGATGCCGGATCGAGATCGATCCCACCCATGACATCTGTCGCACGCTCGATGTACTGCGCCGGGGTGTACCATTCATTGTCGCCCGTGTTGTTGGCCACATGAGGCTTGGTCACCGACTCGCGTGCCTGCTGAATTTCCGATGGTGTTGGATTTTCAGGCAGGGAACGTGCGGCCTGTACCACTTCCTGACGTGCGGGTTTGATTTGGCCACTAACGATTTCACGATTGAGATCAAGACGATCAACGGCATCCGCGAATTGACCATCACGTTCAATGGTGCAGTGACTTACACGATGCTCTTTGGCCAGGCGTTCCGAAGTTTTCAAATCCTCATTTTGAGGATTTGAAAATTCACCACGTCGATTACCACCACACGAACTCTTTAAACGGTTGTATCGTCGTCCGCGTAATAGACTCATCTGCTCAGGTGATAAATTGCGTCTGCCCAATTGATGGGTGTCGATCCAGTCGGCAGCAGCCGCACGATCCGGCAAACTGACAGGATGCAATTCGTAATCAATGCTGTACCGATCACAGATGGCTTTGCGGTTGTGACCATCAAGCAGAATGCATTGCTCAGCCCATACAATCAGCGGATCGATGCAGCCGTCGCGCAAGAGATTCTCTTCCAGGCCGGACAGTTCCTCATCCGTGAGTGGTGGAATCAGACTCTGGAATTCATCATCGATAACAACGCTCAGCGATGCATCGAGGATTGCAGGATTGTTTTCAACATTGGTTGTATTCATAAGGTTGCCTTTCAAAAAGGAATGTCATCGTCATCGGGCCATTGAGTCCATGGTTGATCAGGCGACACCGCGCTTGTGTTGGCCACCAGTTCTCGTTCATCGCTGCCATCAATGCGTGGTGGAATGGACCCCAATTCGTAATTGGTAATGCGGTCGAATTTTTCGCCGGTGACGGATCGCACGGTGATGGACAACGGTTGGGCCAAGACACCGTTTTCTGCCAACTCGACTGCGTGCTCCACGGTGTTGGGCATTGGTTCATTGGATCGGGCCTGCCACCATGTATGGGCTTTCTGCCAGGCGTAGCTGCCTTTGGGATGCGCGACGCAGATCCATTCACTGTGGTATTCGTTGAACCCGCAACGGTAATCGACACGCAAGGTTTTGGGATGTTCAGGTGGTGCGCCGCGTTTGGTGTGGATGCTGTAATACACTGAGCTGACGTCGTAATCCGTCTCGGTGACTTCACCAGACAACACACCTGCCGTCGAAGCACTGCCGTCATGTTTTTCCCGCTCAGGTGGTGGAAACTCATGGCCACAATCCGGGCACACGCTGTACGACGCATGGATCAATGCCTGGCAATTGGGACATTCTTTGGCAGGCGCTTCACCACCACGGCCATCGGCTTTATCCTTAATCTGTAAGGCATCGACCGGACCATGCCGTAAGATGTTGCCACCAAAATCCAGCACCAGGCAGTTGGTTTTGGCCGGATGCAGTCGGAAGCCACGACCCAGCATTTGATAGTAGAGGCCGGGTGAGTTGGTTGGTCGCAGCAGTGCGACGCAATCAATGTTGGGGGCGTCGAACCCTGTCGTCAGCACATTGACGTTGACCAGGTATTTGAGGTCGCCATCCTTGAACCGCCTGAGGATGTCATCGCGAAAGATGCCTGAACTATCACCACAGACGAATCCACAGTCGTAGCCCATGTCACCAAGGACACGCTGCACATGTTGGGCATGCTGTACACTGGCAGCAAAGATCAATACCGAATTGCGGTCGTGCGTCTGCTCGACGATTTCCCGGCATGCTGAATGAACAAGACCGTCATCGTCCATCAATGCTTCGACTTCACCGGCAATGAATTCGCCAGCACGGACATGCAGACCGGACGTATCCGCCTTGCGCCGACCAGCCTTGGTTTTGAGCGGACATAGATAGCCTTGGGCGATCAGTTCACGAATGCCAACCTCATAGCAGACGTGGTTGAGGAGATTGTCAGGGCCACAAATGGTTCCGCTGGTCATGCGGTACGGTGTCGCCGTCAAGCCGATGAGTCTGATATTGGGATTGACGATCCGTGCATCCTTGATGAATTGCTGATACATGCCTTCGCCATTGGGCGGGAGCATATGAGCTTCATCAATCAGCACCAGATCAAAACGATCCAATTCCGCTGCCTTGCGGTAGACACTTTGTATGCCTGCCACAATGATCGCATGGTCTGTGTCGCGGCTTTTCAACCCCGCTGAGTAACATCCAATTTGATGCCACAGATCGGGTGCCATAACATGCAATTTATCGATGGCCTGCTCCAACAACTCCTTGACATGGGCAAGGATCAGAACACGACCATCCCACTTCTGCACAGCGTCTCGGCAGATGGTAGCCATCACCGGGGTCTTCCCCGATGCCGTTGGCAGCACAATACAAGGATTATCATCCCGACTGCGCAAATGCTTATACACAGCGTCCACCGCCTCAGCCTGGTACGGGCGTAAGGTGATCACAGGTTGTTGGGCGCAAGCCTGTATCAATCGACCACCTCCTCAGGCAGCATGAAGTGTTCAGCCCGGACGGGACGCAAGATCGAGCGGGTCTCACCGTGGAGCCAGTGCAGGAGGACACATTCGATCTTGCCGTAAAACTCCTTCTGGATCGTTCGGTTGCGCAAGCTGCCTGTTGCCATCAACTGGTCACGCAGTTTGATAATGATGGTGTCGTCTGTGTTTTCGATCATGCCTGTGGACAGGACCCGGCAGAATTGGGCCAGTTGATCGTGATCCACCGAATACCAGGCCCGCGCGATCACGGCACGTGTGGTCGCCGTACTCACACCCCGGACGGTTCCAACGACCGGCAGATTTTCAATGGCAAACGCAATGGCATCGTGATGGGTTCGCAGAGCCAGGGAGGTTTCTGCCGGAGACAAACTCGGTGAATTGACAAACCCGCCGAGCATACTGCGCAAAGTTGCCAGATGTTGATGTGTCACTTCACCGTTTTTCCCGGCAATATTGAGGATATCCGCCATCGAGCGCGTCTTGCCACAATCGATGGTCATTAACACCTCCGGGGCAACGTTGCGCCAGACATACATTTCCACAGTCACACCAGCCATGGTGATGGCCCACAAGCGGTGCTGGCCATCGAGCAAAATACCGTTGGAATCAAAGGCAATACCAGCATGCGTCAATCGCCACTTGCCCTCGGACATGTCGCGGGCCAGGCGATGGACATGTTGGTCGGATACCTTACGGTTGTTGGTGTTGGAAATTTCGAGCCAGCGTAGTGCCATCTCCGGCCTAATGCTGACACATTCAACAGTGGGGACGTTGTTGGCAAATTGGGTTTGTTGGGTTGCTGTCATGCAGCACCTTCTTTCTGTTCCTGGAGATATTGATTCAGAGATTCGATTAATTGCTGGGCATAGTCCGTGCCCATGGCCGACACGATGGCGCGAGCGCCAAAGGCCGGATCGTGCGGAAGATTCAGATTGGTTTGAGCCAGCGCGGGGCGTGACTGACGGATGGGATTGTGTGATTTGGAACGATGGGCGGTGGACTTACGACTGTTTTTCTGCTTGTGCGTTTTACCGCCGCGTTTGTACTTGACGGTCTTGGGCTTGGAATCTATCTGCGGAATTTCCGCAGATAGACTTTTGCGAGTTGCGCCAACGGTCTTATCGCTCAGACCACATTGTTTGGCAATTTCACGATTGGACCACTGCGACCACTCCTCGTCTTCAAGCATGATCAATACGGATTTTCGTTTATCCGCACTTGTCCGACGCAAGCCATGTTTGGCATTGGCACCCACCGAATACAGAATCGCATCGCGTTGCGTGCCCTGGCGGATGTCGGCAAAGACATATTCGCAATCGATCTTTTTGTTGGCCCAATAGCGGTGGAAACCATCAGCCAGCCAATAGTTTGCTCCGTCAAAAAACACCGTCACAGGCGGCAAATTAAATCCCGAACCGTAGAGTTCGGCATAGTCGGCCACCACCTGCTCGTCGATGGCGACACGCGGTTGCGTGCCGCCATCGATGCGAATCTGGTTGAGTTGGAGAGTCTGGGTTTGAATTTCAGTTGTCATTGAAACGTTCGCTTTCAAGGCTGGGCATCGGGCTGCCACATAACGGGCAACGATGAAGTGGGTACTCTTGGATTCGCACGACCAGTTGGCCACCGGGGATGGGCAATTTGCGTTGCGAAATCAGCAAATCGATCTGCGAATCATCCAGGTAAATTCCGGCATGTTGCATCGAGTCCAGAGCAGCTTTCTGAATGTTGTCCAGATCGCGCCGCCGCCGATCCGGTGGGAACGCATCCATCGCCAGGGCAAGGCGACCGTCCCGCGGGGGTTGGCCACCGAAGCCCTGGCACTGCGTCACTACCTGCTGGCGATACGCCCGACCTTCACGACTGATGAGCGTTCGCCCCCGGAAGTGTCGCCAGTAGTGATTGATCGAAGGTGGGTATGGCAAGACTAATTCCATGCGACACCTCCTTAGCGTTTCCAGGGCGGCGTGTTGCCGGTAGCCGCCTGGGATTGGGCAGTGGACGCGTCGCTTGAACTGCTGACAGTCTGCTTGGCCTTCGGTTCGTAACCTTTAACCTCGTTGCTCAAATCACCTGTATCAGGCCGTTTTTTGAGCTTGACGCTGATCACCAACGGCAGGTTGTGCAGATCAACACTGTCGCGCGGTTGCATGACATTGACTGCACGACAGATGGCTGACAGGTCGCCTTGTGCGATTTTCACGGCAGTGGCATTGGGGTTTTCCAGGTTCAAGCGTGACCAGAGTTGCCTGCCTTTGTAGTCACCTTCCAGAATGCTGAAGGTGAGTTCGAGATAGCTGCCGTTCCCGGATTTTGTGGGCTTGGTTTCCGACGCGGTGATCGCTGCCAGGTACTTGCCTGCCGGGATTGGCTCGAATGAGCTGTTGGGTTCGACTTCATTTGCGTTAAAGCCATTGAGATTAGCCATGGGATAGTCCTCCATTGATTGGAAAATGGTTTGATCGTTGAATAGGTGAGAGTGGGGTTAATGCTTGTGTTTGGCCGTTTGGTTCGACGTGGGTGTATCGGCCTGCGTCATCGCTTCCATCAGGGCATACCATGACAGTGGTAATTCCGCTGGCAAACCGAAGCGATTCTTGGCCACGCAGGCTGGACTGCCCACGCAGCGGAGAATACGTTCACCACCATCCTTGCCCAGACCGGAGGCAAGCGTGCGTGTGCGATTAAAGCCAGTGTCTTCCGTTCGCGTGATCACCTTGCGTGTGGCAAACAACACGGCGTCAGCCCATTCGGTAATCACTGCATTGGCATGTTTGTGCAATCGCGGGGAAAACCGATCATACGCACCGACTTCCGGATCGGAGAAGGTTTCCACCTTGGCATGGGCCAAGCAGATCACACACATGCTGCGATCCTTACGCAGCACATCCAGGCCGGAGAGGATGGTTCGCCAATGCGTCAGGGCATGTGTGTAGCCTCGGGCATAACCGCCGTCGACCTTTTCGATACTGCTGACACCATACTCGCGGCAAAGACGATCCCAGACAAGGCGTTCGAGCCAGTCCAAAGAGTCGATGACAACTGTCTGGTATTCATGCTTCTCGTTGATCAAAGCATCGATGGATTTGATCACATCATCGAACTTGGTGGCCAAGGGGAAGCTGGCACAATCGATCTGGTCCAAGCCTTCTTCCGTGGGAATGAATACCGCATTGGGTGCTTGCGATGCGGTGGTGGATTTACCGATTCCTTCGATACCGTAAAGCACCATGCGGGGCGGTTGTTGCTTGGGACCTTGATGAATCTGCTGGATTAATGACATTCATGTGCTCCTGTATTTGCGTTGATGGGAAACCATGTCATGGCACGGCGGCCGGTGATTTGGCAGTGCCGGGCCGGGCCGTTGGTGATGAAACCGGATTGCCGAAGTTCGGGCAGGCGCTTGTGTGCTTTGATGTCGATCAGGTCTTCAATCTCCCGCGCGGTCAGGCCAGGCAATGCGGTCACCGCTTCCAGGCAACGATTGCGTTGCATTTGCGCGACACCGCTGGATTCGATCTGGCTACCGGCCAGTACGGATGTCAACGGATCGTCCGTTCGATGGTTTTGCATCGGGGGTATCCTCGTGGTTTGATGTGGCGTTGTATGGGTTACCAAAGCGACGACCGGGGATCGAACCCGGATTGGACTGGAAATCACAGCTATCCAACATGAACACGGAACTAAAATCGTGATTCACACTCTCCCGTTGAGAGTTACCGTCGCATGTGCCCGGCATCACACCGGGCCAAGGTCATCCGTGGATCGGCACCCGCTTGACCAGACGGGCGAAAGTGAGATCAGCCATATCGCGCTCTCACGGATTACGCGCCGAGCAGATTCCGGGGGTTCGGAAGTTTGAGCGGTGAAGAACAAATCCCGCTACGTCAATCTGCCCGGACTCATGCACAACATCAGGAGCCCTCGAGCATGCGAATGTCTTCATAGCCGGTGGGCCAGTGATCGGTTTGTCGGCAAGCCATAAGCCGTTCGATGGCGGCTTGATTGCTAACCTGGGCTATCGCCAGGGAGACGGGTGTTAACCGCCAGACACCGCAGCGATACGGTTCTTTTTTCTCAATGGCCACGATGTGAACCGGAACCTGAATGCCAATGACTTTGGCAAGCACCGCCTGGTAAAAGGCCAGTTGATTCATATAGCGATACCGCCTGGCATCAGCTTCAAACCATGTCAGATCATCACAGGTCTTAAGGTCGACAATACCGCGATGCGGATGCAGCCAGTCGAGTCGGATTTGGCAAGGCAAACCGCAGTAATCGGTGCGCATAACACCTTCGGCACGGCCATAGAGCAGCAGGTCCACAGCCTCGTCATTCATCGAAATCCCGCTGGCCATGTTTTCAATGAGATCAATCTGGTCATTGGACAGAACAGGTTTGCCCTGGATATCAGCCCACTCACGAAATGCCTTGGTGTTGGAACCGAAGGGACGACCTGTGGACGGATTGATCGGCCCACCCAGAGCAAATTCAGATTCATACACATCACGGCCTTCAAGAATCCGGCAGTGTGTTGCACGGCCAACCAGATAGGCACTCGAATCCTGATCTGCCATCAGGCCAGTGCGTTTCTTGTGATACAGCCACGGGCATTTCATAAAATCCAGAAGCTGGTGGCTGCTGAGAAAATCCTTGGCCTTGCCGTGGTATTCAGCGGCAGGTTCGGTTTCAAGGACGTCCAGGTCGATGTGGAGAGCATTGTCATTCATTGGGTCACCTCTTTGTTACCGGGTTCACTCTCTACATCTGCAGTTGGGGCAAAAGTGTTGCGCTCTTCATTCCAAACTTCCATACCGGCCTTGATAAACCGCTCACGGATGCGACCGATGATGCGACTCATGGAACAACGGTGAACCCCGATGCGGTCAGCTACTTCGCTTGGCGAATAGACCATCAGCAACCGGGCAATATGCTGGTCGCGTTTGGAAAGACGCGTAATCGCTGACTGCATGTCCAAACGCAGTGTGCTCAGATCTTGCTCGCTGAGTTGGCCTTGCCTTGGATCGTTGCCTGTGGGTTGAAACTCAGATGCCACTTCGTCAAAGCTCAATGGGGTGTCGGACGCATGGCGCAACTGCGTGCAACGTTGCCGCATGACGTAAAGGACATAGCGATCCAGCACGCGATTGATGAACGTCTCACGTTTGGCCAGGGACGGGTTGAACCGTCTGAACGCTGTGAGCAGTTCAATCACCATGTCGTTGCGAACGTCTTCCTGGTCCTCGTCGGACAGGTCGAACTGGAACCGCAACTTCTGAACACGAAAGTCAATTCGTGCCATCGCATAGTCGTCGATTGGTTGGGTTGTGGGGTTGGAAGAAGGGGTAAGGTTGGTGGGTAATGCCATCTGCAAAACTCCCGTACGAGGGTCAGTCATCGCGACCCACGGCGGGCCGCACCGACCTCCGGGCGTTTTGCAGATAATGGCGCAAAAAAATCTGCAAAAAATGCAAATGGTTATTCAGATGTCATTTGCGCGCACAAAAAAAGCTTTTGCACTTGCGCATTCTGGGCGTAACTGCAAAAGCTCGTTGGATTGGGCACGCGATGGCTACTTGCCGTAGCGTAAAATCTCCTCAGGATCGTTGGCGATTTCATAGAGTATCTTGAGCTGCGGATCAGCTCTAAAGCACCGGGTGATGTTGTGCGGCTGAAGTCCTGTCAACCTGGCCAATTCTGTCTTGGTCAGAAAGAGCACCAGCTTCGTGCCTCTGCCGGCATCACGGTTGAACACCACGCCATCTCGGGACGAACGGATATGCTCCAGCAGAGCGACCTTGACCTTTTCGGCCTTGGCCATCAATTCCGCACGCTTGGCCAAAGGTTTCTTTTTCCGGTAGTTGCTAGGCAGTGTGATCTGGACCATCTGGGCAAACCCCTGCATGTATTTTTCCCATGCAGGGGTTTCATAAAATGCATTGTCCTCGGGCTCGATCACTTCACTCAATGGCACGAACAGCATCTTCTTCGACCGGGCCAGCGCGTCGATCTGGCTATTCCAGTTCATGCGACTGGGCGTGAGTAGAATGGCACCGGGTCGGTCACAATGGGCTTGCAACTGCAACAACTCATCCCGAAGTATCCTTGGGTGTTGGCACAGCATCAGGTAAACCGGAAAACTCGCCGACTGTTGAGGCTCCCAGTTTCCGATCTGCAGGAACCGCGCATTCTGATCAACAGGTGTCTTGGCGATGTTGACACCATCCAACACCTTGCAGAGCATCGAACGCACATCCCGCAGATTCAACTGATATAAAACCGCATCGGCACTGGTCAGACGAAGACGATGCCGGTAGTCATCCGGATCGATGGCCACGACATCGTCCTGCGCATGACGGATGATCTTCATCGGTTGACCATGGCGACGCGGGTTCGGATAAGACGTGGCCATGACATCAAGCGGCTGGAGGAATGGCAGCACTGCATCCACGCAGTCGGTCGCCACCTGCTGCCATTCCACCATCACCGCAGTTCTGTCAGAGCGCGTCTCAAGCCATCGCCAAAACGGCTTCATCGGCATGGACTCCTTCGCCAGTGACTTTGACGAACCCACGCTTGGTCAGCCAATCATGAATCATCGAATTATCCGTCTCACGGTCAAACGTCGCGGTATTGGGCGGTGTGATTGTCACACAGCGTTCGCGCCCACCGACAAACGTGACCTTGAACTTGGCCTTGATCAGCCTGGTGCTGGACTGTTCGTCCTGCAGCTCGCGTTGCTGATGTTTTAAGGCCACAAACACGTCGTCCGCTCGCCGGATTTCAATATCTCGCTGATTGCTGCTGTGTTGAATGTGAAGCTCGTAGAGCACAATGCCGGTGATACCCGCTACATCAGCACACGTCAGTGAAGCGCGCGCGTTTTCAATCAGGGGCAGTAGTGAGTATTTTTCGATGATGTTGCCAAAGCAGAAGAAGTCATCATCAGCAAACAGGTGCCTGCCGAACAACTGGCAGTAGATTTCCCGTTCGCCTTTGGTGTCGGCATAGATCGCCAGTTCACCCGTTTGGGGGTAATAGATCAAGACATCGAATTTTTCAGGCCGATAGAAGACGCTGCCCGAATCGCCATCCACCTCCACCGTGCCTTCACGCTTGATGCGTTGTCCATGACGCACGAGGAACCAGAACCCATCCTCACGCGGGAAAGGGAAGACCCGCGCACCACGTCCTTTTTTCTTGAACTCGAACCATTTGTTTAGATCATTTTCCAACGCAATGACAGTGTCCGTCTCAGGAAACATCAGGCTCGGGCGATTCACCTCGGTGGTGAAGAACGACTGGAATGTCTTGGGGCGGACACGATTCTGCTCGGCATGAACACGTTCAAGAATATTCGGATCAATCAGCCATACGCGCAACGTCAGGTCTTCAGGCGTGGGGTCCTCAACACCCAGGTCGACGCCAAACTCCTGAATCTCCTCAAGGATGCGGTCGTAGCAATCGGCGTCGGCTAAGCCATCGACAAAAAAGAGAGCATCAAGCAATGATTCAGGCGTGTCGATACTCGGCGACATCAGAATTTTGGCCAGCGAGGTGTGATCAAAATGATCGGGGTTGGCTGGCCAGGACATGCCGCGCTGGCCCGTTAAAAAATCCCGGTAAGGATTAAGAAATTGCATCAACAGTTGGGTGTTGATCCGCTTGAGAATCGCGACGTTCGTAAAACGCTTGAGTCGTAATGTTTGAGCCACCAAGGACTCCTTCCCCCGCATCGGGCAGAACAGAAACAGATTGTCCCGGACCAATCCATGGCCCACTGCCAGTGCCAAGCAAGGTGTGTGCCAAAACGGCCAAATGATTAAAGGATGTTTTGGTGTTGAGTTATAAATCCCGGCACAGGCTAGCCTATCTGCCTTGACGTGCGTTCAGCCACAATAACCTGTCACTGTGGCAGACACGAGGCCAACTGCTTCCACAGACGCCGTTGCTTTCGCCAATCGAATTGAGCCACGATGGGGCGCACATCGCGCTCGGTGACTGGGTCCTTGCCTTGGGTGATGGGTGGTAGATGCAGGATGTCCTCCTGGATGTCCGGAGCCAGGTACAGCAGGTTCATGATCTGGGTGACGCGAGCGCGGGTGATGTAGCCCAACTCGGCCAACTGAGCCTGGTCGGCAATGGCACCTTCGTGGATGAGCCGATCGAACTTGATCGCCAATGCCATGAGGCGCGAAAGCCGTGGGACGCGAT
>CEVF01142242.1_pt1 | contig 31306 bp, 33 predicted proteins | sample 356441 | NCBI WGS metagenome assembly CEVF01 (sample SAMEA2622765, study PRJEB7988) | marine metagenome | biome: marine biome (ENVO:00000447); feature: surface water layer (ENVO:00002042); material: "saline water (ENVO:00002010), including plankton (ENVO:xxxxxxxx)" | depth 5 m | reverse complement strand
GCATCTTCATTGGCCACAGTGATAATGCTTTGTGGGTTTTCCAAATCCTGCAATGCTTCAAAATGAACCAGTTTTTTATCGTAGATACTTTTGCCGATTTTTTTAGGATTATCACAGAGCCAAACAAAATCAATCCCTTGCTCTATCAGTCCTTTTGCAATATTCTTTCCCTTAAACCCAGCTCCCCAAACCACCAATGGACGAGTCATATCGTAATTCAATTTTAAAAAATAATGAAGCTTGATGTCAAGAAAATAATTTTGGGCATAGTGTACATGGGTACGCGAAGTTCGCGTATCGTAGTCTCTCCAAAGGTGTAATATTTCCCTGCATGGAATAATTTTAAAACCTTGTTCGTAAAACCGGAAGGTAAGGTCGTAATCTTCAGGATAACGATTGGGTTTAAACCCCTCGCATTGTTCAAAATCTTCCCGGTGGGCCATCCAACAGGGAGAGGGAATGACACATTCCTTATAGATTTCATCAAAATTGCTTCCGGTAGAAGTCAACCGGTTCAACCATTTCTCATATCGTTCGTATCCATTGCTGATGCCCCGATTTGAAAAATACCGTACCTGTCCCACGGCAATGTACCCGGTTCCTTTTTCATTTAAATTGTTTACCATAACCTTTAATCGATCAGGTTTCATAATATCGTCCGAGTCCATACGGGTAACAAAGGCCCCGTTGCTTTGGGCATACGCTGTTTGGAGTGCGGGAATAATCCCTGACCCTTTATTTTGAAAGACTTTTATACGTTCGTCTTTTTTGGAATAGGAGGAAAGTAACCCCAAACTTTCATCGGTGGAATGGTCGTTTACCGCCAAGACTTCCCAATTGGTATAGGTTTGGGCCATAATGGAATCCAAACATTCGGGGAGATAATGTGCTGTGTTTTTAAAAGGAATTACAATGCTGACCTTACCGTTTTGCATGCTGCAAGATAACCATAATTCATGGTAGCTCTCTACTTGAATGGCAGCAAGTCCGGTGCCAAATAGGTTGTTTTCGCCAAAGGATCCCCAATAACATTTTTCCTGTAATGTTGATATAACAATTGTCTAAAAGAGGTGTTCAGTTTTGGAAATTCAGTGATAAATTCCTCAAATGTGATTGCGTTTGAATTTTGCTTGAAATGATAGACCATTTTAACTGCTGCCACGGTCAAAGTGACATGATATTTTGTGCCATCGCCATGCAGTCTATCAAAATTTTGGATAGCCCTACATGTTTTGTCAATGGCCATTTCTTCACTAAACTGATTTAAATACGTCCAAGCCAGTTTGATATGTGCTTTATGATTGAACCCCTCCGGTGGAAAGTCCCCTGATTCAAATGCTTGGATAAAATCAGGGCTCTCCATGTTATTTGTTTTCCAGCACTTTGTCAATGGCCTCATTGACCATTTTTTCCATAATCTCGTACCCGGCTTTGGTCACATGCACTTCATCTGTAGTCAGTTTGGGGGGCAGCCCATTCCTTTCATCTGCCATTTCAGTAAAATAATCGAGATACATGACGTCTTTTTCTTCAGCCATTGTTTTGAGCATATCGTTGAGCTTCGGAATTTTGATATTTGGCTTTAGGCCCGGGCGCCAAGGATAATCATAGGCAGGAAGCACCGAGCAAACAATGGGTGCGATACCGTTCATTTTGGCCAGTTCCACCATCGACATGATATTATCCCGAGTTTGTTCGAGTGTCATAGGGCCAGTATTTCCGGCAATATCGTTCGTGCCGGCCAAAATCACCACTATTTTCGGATTCAGGTCAATAACATCTTGTCGAAACCTAAGTAGCATCTGCGGTGTGGTCTGCCCACTGATCCCTCGGTTCACATACGGATGGTACTCAAAAAATTCAGGGTGGGCATCTTTCCACATTTCGGTGATGGAATTACCCATAAAAACGACCCTGTTTCCATCCTTTTCGGGGACGGACAGCGCCGCATTGGCTTTTTTGTATTTGTTTAGATTTGGCCAATCTTGGGCGTTGATTTTAGAAGAGGTCGATAATCCCAAAAAAGATAGCATAATCCAGAGTATGGTTTGTTTTTTCACTACAGACGAATTTTGTTAAAAATATGAAATTCTATTCATACGTCTAATAACAAATAAGCGGCGCGGACCAAAGGACCGCACCGCTTAAAACTTTTAGTTTCTATGGTTTAGATCAATACTTTGCGCTCTTTCCCTTAGTCTGGGTCCTTAAAATGAAAGCTCTAATATCATCGTTGGCTGTTTTTAGATCTTCTTTCCTCAAATACATCATGTGCCCAGAACGGTAACCCTTCCATTCAAATCGGTCCTTCATTTTACCACTGGGGTCTATCTGTGACATGGTGTACTTGGCTGCAAAATAAGTGCAGGCACCATCATAATATCCAGATTGGATCAAAACATTGAGGTATGGGTTTTGGGCCATCGCCTGTCTCAAATTGTCCCTTACATTGTCCTTGCTGTCATCCCAAGGGTGTACAGGACCGAACATGTTATACTTGATATCCGTTTTGAAGTTAAGCTCCTCTTGTAAGTAATAGTTTATGGCAGGCGTAAAACTGTGCAACCACGAGGTCAATTCGGGTGAATAATCTGGTCGTGTACCCGCCAACGTCTTATCAATTCCCAAATAACGGCTATCCAAACGGCCAATGGTATATCCACCTTTTTCACGCAATAGAGCTTTCCAGAAAAACTGGGTGGGGACATCCAGATTATGATTGATGATATCCTGAACATCCAAACCGGTATAACGGGACATTTTTTCGGCAACGGCTTTACGCTCTGCATCTGCAATAAAACCACCTTTGGCGATTGCCGGCAACAATTTGTTTATTGTAAATTCCTCTACCTCTGGCAATACCTCCAAAAGGTCCTTGCTTTGCAAATCCGGCGGTAAGGCCTTATGGTGCCATGCGGTAGCGGCAAAATATGGAAGGTTCAGGGCACTGGAAACAGGATCGTTGTCCCGGAACACTTTATAGTCCGCAGGGGAAACCATGATCACCCCGTTCAAGTACATCCATTGTTGATTTTGAAGCGCCAACGAAAGTCCCATAACACGGGTCCCCCCATAGCTTTCACCTATAATGTACTTGGGTGAGTTCCAACGGTTGTTCCGTGTTACGAAAGTGTTTAGCCATTCGGCCAAATATTTGGTATCGGCATTGATCCCGAAGAATTTTTTACGATCCACTTCCTTGCCTGTTTCTGGAATGGTACGGGAATATCCCGTATTTGCCGGGTTTACGTACACAATATCGGTCACGTCCAATACAGAATACGGGTTTTCCTTTACCCCATAAGGCTGTACGGGATACCCCTCATCGTCAATTTTAAGGATTCGTGGGCCAGTATATGCCAAGTGCATCCATACGGAGCCGGAACCGGGACCACCGTTGAAGGAAATCAATAAAGGTCTTGAAGACCTATCCTTCACCCCATTTTTGGTGTAATAGGTATAGTGAAGCGATGCAATGGGTTCCCCCAATTCGTCCCATACCGGTTGTGTTCCGGTAGTTGCGGTATAATCGATTCTAGAACCATTGATGGTGACGGAATGTTGTGTGGTGATCGTGGTGTCAATGGGTAATTTTCTACTTTGGGCAAAGGCCATTGATGCGCACATTGCCAAACCTAACACTAAGAGTTTTTTCATTTTACAAGTTGAATTAGTCTAGCCATAAAAATAAGGAATTTGAAAGTTTTTCTCTTGTCAAAAGATTTGAAAGAATAGGTATTGATGCATATATCTTATTTTAAAGGACAAACTAAAACCAATTGCAATGAATAAATAGTTTTACCTGAAGGAATTTTAATAGTTTAACCGCAAAAGGATTTGGAGGGGCCACATTAACATATGCCATGGGTACAAATCAAGATAAAGAAAATTGGGAATTGCCTTGGACTTTGAACCAGGTTTTGGATTTGGGGGATGATTTCTACCCTCAAACCAATAGGCTACATGTTTTTTTTCTTTTTACCACAAAGTTTCCAATATATTGAAATAAAACAAGTTATGTTTTAGGTCATTCCATATACATTAATTTTGTCTTTTAAGTTGAAATAGCTCTCTAAATAGCAATTTGGGTAAGAATTATACTGCTAAAATGCTTAATATCAACATTTAATAGTAAATAAAATAGTTTTTGGCATGTAAGTTGCTCATAAATTGACTTCATTTGTAAAACCAAATCTTATCCATTATGAAAAAACTAATAATACCTACATTAGTCCTATTGTTCACTAGTTGCGAAAAAGAAGATACTGTTTATGAAACCAATACTGAAGGCGCTGTCGATGCTTTGACCGAGTATGTTACGGTAAGCAAAGTCTTTCAGGATATTGGAAACAACAACGGTGACGTCATTTTATCGGCTGAAAGCTCGGAAGACCCATCAACAAACAAATATTTGGAGACCATATCAGCAAATCCAGAAATAACCATTTCGCCCGTAGACCTTGTTACTTTTCCAAAAACAATAACTGTTGATTTTAAAACAGGAGTGTTGGGTAAAGATGGTATCACCCGAAAAGGTACCGTTACCATTGTATCTACCGGTTGGTATAGGGAATCTGGCAGTGAGCATACGGCAACCTTTACCGATTACTATCACAACGATTATAAAGTGGAAGGAACACATATTGTAAAAAATATGGGAGAAAATGAAGATGGCGATTTAGAATATTCAGTTGTTATTGAGGATGGGAAAATTACCACAGAAACGGATGCTGTTATCGAATATGAAGAAAATTCGACAAGGACATGGATAGCTGGCGATGAAACACCTTTAAATATTTGGGATGATGAATATTTATTGGATGGCTTACAAAATGGCATCAGTTCCTCAGGTTTGGATTATACCATAACCATTGAAGAATCGTTGCATTTTGTGTTATATCCTCGAAGCATTGAATCGGGAATTGTGAATATTGACATAGCTGATATTAAAGACATTAAGATAGATTACACCAATTCCACCATCACTATTTTAGACTCTGAATATCCGTTGGCTAAATAATAAATTGTCAAAAAAAAAAGGCTTATTAATACTAAGTTGGTAGGCCTTATTTTTTTGAGTTAGCGCATTATTTCTAGAGTTTAAATTCGGTGATATCTTCTTTCGTGTCAAAAATATGCGGGTAGTGTTCCTTGATATTCTTTTTCATGAATTCCAACGGTACGTCCTCAAAATGCCCGTAATCTGCAGTATATTCCATAAAACGTGTCCCGGCACTATTGTACGCTTGCAAAAACGAGTGGTTTTCACCGTCAAACTCCAAAGGTTCTACATTTAGTTTTTCGCACAGGGTTTTGTTGAACGCCGGAGACATTTTCAACCATTTATTGTTGAGAAAAACATTTACCATTCCATGGGGCGTAAGTTCGTTAGATCCAAATTTTTCCATCAATCTATCCACGGCAATGTGGTTTTTTACCTTTCCCAAATGAAGTCTGGCGGGTATCCGCATCGCCCTGAGCCCTGCGATCAACAATATTGATTTTTCAACACAGTTCCCGGTGGATTTTTGGGCAATACTACTGGCCCTATAGTTTTCTTTGGCTAGGCTGATGTTGTAGGGGTCGTATTTCCAATCGTCCCGTACCTTGGTGTACAGCTCAATCGTTTTTTCTTTATCCGTTAATGATTTTCCCGAAAATTCGGATATAAGTGATTGAACCGGATCACTTTCAAAGTCAAAAAAATAAGAAGGTTCCAAGTATTTCATTAATTAATGATTTAAAGCCAAAATATTGATGCTACCAATTTAATTTTTGAAAAGATAGTAGATCCTATGCTTGCCCAAAAGTTCTATTGGAGAATTAAATAATTTAAAACCGCTCAAAAACCCCCAGCCCAAACAACGCAAAATCATACTTTACCGGGTCTGTTGCATCCAGTTTTCGTAGGTTTTTGTCCAGTTCCTGTAAAGCCTTGGCATCATTTTGTTTACGTTTGAGCAATTTTAGCTTACGCGCCACGTTGCCCGAGTGCACATCCAAAGGGCAGGAGAGTTTGGCCGGATCAATATCCTTCCAAATCCCAAAGTCCACTCCGGTGTCATTGTCACGGACCATCCAGCGCAAAAACATATTGATCCGCTTGGCCGCCGAACCTTTGTTGGGATCAGATACGTGTTTCTGGGTCCGGGCTTGGTGGGGCAGCTCAAAAAATACTTCCTTGAACTTGGAAACAGCAAGCTGCATGGAATCCTCGGTCTGATGCGCTGTAAAAACAGCTTCCAAACCACCGTGATTTTTATAAATGTTTTGCAGACTGCTTACAAAGTAAGCAAGGTCCGATCCATTAAAAGTCCGATGCACAAAAGGGGAGAGGACTTCCAAGTCGTCCTCCGAATGGTTCATAACAAAATCATATGGTGAGTTGCCCATCAAATCCATTAACCTGGATGCATTGTTGATAATGCTCTTACGGTTGCCCCAGGCAATGGTTGCTGTCAAAAAAGCACTGATTTCAATGTCTTCCTTTTGGTTAAACCGGTGAGGAACCTGAAGAGGGTCGTCCTCCAAAAACTTAGGATTGTTGTATTCAATCACCTTGGCATCCAAAAATTCCTTGAGTTCCGCTTTGGTCATATCAATCTTTGGAAACGATCAAACCATCTACCATTGTGAGTTTCCTGTCCGCCATATCGGCCAGTTCAAGGTTGTGGGTAACAAGGACAAAGGTCTGCCCAAACTCGTCCCGTAGTTGAAAAAACAGTTTGTGGAGATTGTCCGCACTTTCAGAATCCAGATTTCCACTGGGTTCATCCGCCAAAACTACCGACGGTCTGTTCATTAGGGAACGTGCCACGGCTACACGCTGCTGCTCACCACCGGAGAGGGCGTTGGGCTTGTGGTGATAGCGATCTTTCAATCCCAAAAAATCCAAGAGTTCTTTGGCACGTTTTTCTGCTACCGTCCGTGGTGTTTTTTTAATGAAAGCTGGAATGCACACATTTTCCAAAGCAGTAAACTCGGGCAACAACTGGTGAAATTGAAAAATAAAACCGATATGCTCATTTCTAAATTGCGCCAAACTTTTGTCATTTAGCCGGTTGACATCCGTGTCGTTGATCAACAGTGTGCTTTCACCTTTGTTGGTAGGGGTGTCCAAGGTGCCCAAAATCTGCAATAAGGTCGTTTTTCCTGCACCCGAGGCGCCAACTATGGAAACCACTTCTCCTTTTTTTATTTCCAAATCGACCCCTTTCAAAACCTTGAGGTCTCCGTAACTTTTTTGAATATTTGTGGCCTTTATCATAAATACAGCTTCGGTGGTCGAAGATAATCATTACAGTTGTATGACAAAGATGGGGGTTTTTGGCTAAAGTTCTGTGTCGTTTTTCGACTAAACGTAAAAGAAATATATGGTGTATTCAAACTTTTGCACCTAAATATTGTTTAGCTTTGACTTGAAATGGATAAACAGAATAATTCAAATTTTGAGACTGCAATCTTTGCCGGAGGTTGTTTTTGGTGCACCGAAGCTGTTTTTCAGCGACTTAATGGGGTAGTGGAAGTGGTGTCCGGGTACACTGGCGGGAACATAAAGAATCCGGCATATCGGGAAATTTGTACCGGACGGACCGGACATGCCGAGGGCGTTAAGATCACTTTTGACCCAAATATTATTTCCTACATGGATCTTTTGGAGGTGTTTTTTGCCACCCATGACCCTACAACGTTGAACCGGCAGGGAAATGATGTGGGCACACAATATCGTAGTGAGATTTTTTACACCACACCGGAGCAAAAACAAATGGCAGAGGATCTCATCCATCTTTTGGAGCGAAAAAAATTATTTGATTCCCCGATCGTTACAGCTGTTTCGGAAGCAAAGCCCTTTTATGTGGCCGAGAAGGAACATCACGACTATTACAACGAAAATAGGGAGCAACCCTATTGCCAATTTATAATTGATCCCAAGATCAAAAAACTGAACCGTTATTTTTCAAAAAAGTTAAAAGCATGACATCATATAGGAACCTCGAAGAATACAATATTGAAATCACCAATGAGGTAAAAGACCATTTCTCTAAAATCGTGGATGATATTGGTGAGGATATTACCCGCGAGGGATTGATAAAAACTCCTGAACGGGCTGCAAAAGCTATGCTTTTCCTGACACAGGGGTATAAGCAAGACGCAGAGGAAATCCTAAGAGGGGCCATGTTCGAGGAAAGTTATGATGATATGGTGATCATTAAGGACATCGAATTGTATTCGCTCTGCGAGCACCACATGCTCCCCTTTTTTGGAAAGGCCCATGTTGCATATATCCCTAATGGGCATATTGTGGGGTTGAGCAAGATTCCAAGGGTGGTGGATGTTTTTGCCCGCAGGTTGCAGGTGCAGGAACGTTTGACCCATAATATTTTAGAGTGCATAAACAATACATTAAAGCCCAAGGGGGTCGCTGTTGTAATAGAGGCTTCCCATATGTGCATGATGATGCGCGGTGTCCAAAAACAAAATTCGGTTACCACAACTTCCGGTTTTAGGGGGCAGTTTGAAAAAATCGAGACCCGAAACGAGTTTTTAAAGCTGATCAGCGCCGATTTGTCTTAATTGGTTTTCCCAATTGGGTGGTAATTGCTATTTTTCCCCTATGACAGAAGAAAAAGACAATAAATATCGCATTCTCCTATTGGGTCTACTGTTTGATGGTATTGGTATGCTATCCTTTGTTATACCTGGCATAGGGGAGTTTTCCGATGTGATCTGGGCGCCCGTTGCCGGATGGCTCATGACCCGTTTGTACAAGGGCAGGGTAGGGCAGGCTGCTGGTTTGATCACTTTTGCCGAAGAATTGGTGCCGGGTATGGATGTAATCCCCACCTTTACCTTGACTTGGATATACACTTACCTTTTGAACAAAAAAAAGAACAAGTAGTTCCAAAAAATTACTACTTGTTCTTTACGATTCGTTATGCTCTGTTTTCTAGAATGGAATACTCAAGCTAACCGCAATGTTTCTACCTATATTGGCAATACCATCTGCTTTCAACCTGGATAGGTGCGAAATATAATCTTTATCAAAAAGGTTGTTCCCTGTAATGGAATAGTTCATTTTTTGATTAAAGATTCGAATATCCCCACCAACGCCCACATTGAACAAGTTGTATCTAGCTGTTGGAGTTTCAAAATCTGCCACCTTGTTCTGATCAAAGAAGGTTTGAAGTGTTACAAATGCAAAGCATCGATATTCCTGATTTTGTTTTTTCCATTCCACCCTAAAGGTGTTGGTCCAACGATTGGCGGGAATCAATGGAAGGTTTGAATTATCTTCCAATTCTCCGTAAACAATATCATAACTACTCTCCAAATGCAGCCAATCTATGGGGTGGGGGTGTAAATGAAATCCAAATTCACCACCATACAGTATGGCATTTTGTTGCTGAAAATTATAAATAGGATCGGAATCCCTGTATTCACCGGTTGGCTCCAAATAAATATAATCGTTTACAATGTTATAGAACGTATTGATGTACGCTTCGATATGTTTGTTTCCGTATTCCAATGCCAGATCGACTTGGAAGTTTTGTTCACTATCAAGGTCTGGATTTCCAATCTCGACCCTATTGGCTCCACTGTGCAATCCGTTCGAGGTCAATTCCGATAAGTTTGGTGCCCTGAACCCAGTGGCAAGATTTATACGCCCTATAATATTTTCGGTAAGATCCATACGGTACCCTGCAGCAGCATTGAAACTATTGAAGTCCTTATTTATGGAAGGGATGTATTCTTCGTCACCTTCAACACCACTTTCTTCGCCGTTGATGGATCTTAGGTCGTATCGCAGACCTATCTGGAGGTCACTGTTATCAAAATGGATATGGGATGTGGCCAAAACACCAAAGTCGTTGGTAGTGGCATTGGGCACCAATACTTCTTCTCCAAAGTTTTCATTGGTTTGATGCATTCCTTGGACCCCAAAAATAGTCGTCATTTTCCCCCACTGTGGATTATACTGGATATTGTAGTTGAATGTTTTCAACCTCATGTCCAGTGCAGCCCCTTCTTCCTCTTCTCCGTGTTCCTCCTCCTCCTCATGATCTTCCTCTTCATGGTCCTCTTCCTCCTCATCGTGATGGTGCTCTTCAAACTCTTTCCGATTATTTATCGTGTAACCGAAAGTGGCTTCCAAACTCGATTTCTTGAAAAATAGATTGTTCTTGGAACTTAGGATGTGTGTGGAGAGTTCTTGATAAGGCAATAAGGGGTCGCGGTCGTTGTTCTGCACCCCGATTTCTTCCGGAATTCCAAGTTCCGAAGCATTATAATTGTACCTGAGTTCCGATTTGAACTTAGCGGTTTGGTACGCAAGCCCTGTTTTTATGTCAGCTTCGTTGAACCTAGAGTTTGTAACACTGGTCCCGTCGCCAGTTTCGTAATCTGCGTTGGAAGCATAGGCACCACGTACCAGAAATTTTAGTTTTTCCCCAGAGGTCTTGAACCCTGCATTGGCATTGTATCCAAGGGTGTTTGTAAAATACCTCATGTTAATATCCCCCGATGTTTCCCCAGAGGTTTCAAATTTTTCCGGATTCAGGTATAGAACACCGCCCAGTGCGTCCGAGCCATACAATAACGAAGCCGGTCCCTTAATTACCTCTACACTTTCAATCCCTGCATCGTTAAGACCCAATCCATGTTCGCCTCCATATTGTTGGTTTTCCAGACGAACACCCTGCGTATATACCAGGACACGGTTAAAGCTCAGTCCACGAATAACCGGCTTTCCGATTCCAACACCTGTGGAAACAGAGGAAACCCCCGGAATGTTCGTAATTCCTTCAGATAATGTAATACCTCCTTGCTGTTTCAGTTCTTCCATGGATTTTTGCTCCACTTTCATCACATTTTCCCGCTGTAATTTGTGAAAGGGTGTAGAAAGGACCACTTCATCCATTTCTATGGCAGAAGGAACCATTTGATGGTCAAAGCTGTTACTTCCGGGATTAATTTCAAAGGAGGTGGAATACGTTTCAAATCCAATATAGGAGATGACCAATTTATAGTTTCCCTCTGGTAGGTTTTTCAGTGTATAGTTTCCATTTTGGTCGGTTACCGTACCATTCTCCAATTGTGGAATGTATACGGATACTTGCTCTAAAGGTTCTCCGTTTTCAGCGTCCACAATCTTACCTGACAGTGTATTCTGCGAATATGTTAAAATCGGAACCAATGCCAAAAACATTGAAATATATAATTGTTTCATTGTAAAAAAATAAGCGGTTTAAAAATCCTAAATCAATCTTACTATGAAACAGCTGGAGGGGCTCTTAATCCCTGAAAGGAAATTTTTAAAGGTGTATAAATGAAGGTGTAGTTAGCGATGGAATACCTTATTTCGGATACATCAACCAAGAGATGGTTAAAAGAAGCGTTGAAAAGTACTAAGTTGGTCAGTGTAAAATCATGGAAATCACATCCCAAATTGGATTTGTGTATATGATTGGTGCCATAAGCAATACATTTCTCTTCTTGGCTATGCTGATATAGCGTATGCCCCAATCTTATTATGGAAGGGGCAAGCATACCCACTACCATTAAAATGGAAGTTAATTTGAATATTGGTTTGGTGAGGTTGAACAACATACTTGGCAAATGTAACCCAGCCACTTGTTACTTTTACGTTAAGAAAACCTTAAAACTATGGCAGAAAAGCTCCCAAACCCATACGTTTCAACATTTTTTTCTCAAAATCCCAAAAAAACCGATACTGGCCGAACAGCCAGCCAATAACAACAAGAAGGATTTGGTAGATGGGAAAAATCAAAAGAATTCGGAGTGTCCAATATATAGCACCCGGGACATTATCATTGTCCAAACCGATCCAATGAACCAATGGACCGGCCAATTTACCTGAGGCACTACCGGTTAGGGCAAATACAATGAAAATTGCGATCATTTCCCATTTGAAATTGGTTTTCCACCTATTTTCCAATTTTTTGAAACACCAAAGAAAAAATTTAACAAATATAAAATATAGTAAAAGGGTATTGGCCAGAATTAATCCCCATTGAAGCAAGGTGCTTACAAATTTAAATGCGGCAATTATTTTATATGAAACGAAGTAGGTGGTAAGCAGGGTCAGTATCACTCCCAATATTGGAAAAAGGATTTGCCAATTTTTTTGGATTTCCCACCGCTGTTTTAATTTTTGCATTATCAGAATGAATTAATACAAAAGTAGCATTTTATATCCGTGGAATGAAAGGGCCCAAGCGTTGGTTATATTTTCTTTGGAAATAAATGAAGTAATTGTAGAGCTTATAGTTGACCTCATAACCATAATCGATGCTGGGGTCGTAATTGATTTGCATTTCATAGAGGTTGGGGTCGTACCTATTGGGTTGCAACACCCTTTGGTTCCATGTAGTTACCATGATTGCGTTTCTGTTTTCCAAAAATGACTGCGAGTAGTACCCCTTCGGTCTTGCAATGGATTGTAGCCATGCGTTGAACCCAGGTTCAATAATGATGATTTCGTACTCAGTTTCCTCATCTTTGATCTCAACAGGTTCCTCCCCGCCGGACTCAAAAATGGCCTTTTCATCATCTGTGATATCCGGTATGGCTTTTTGTGAAGTACATGAGAACACACAAAACGCTAGTGCCGAACAGAACAATAATGGATTTGAAAACTTCTTTTTCATCTCAATAAGATACAAAAAAGCCATTTGAAAAGTTCAAATGGCTTTGTTAAATATCGTTAAGTTGAATTTTTATTTACCAAAAAGTCCTCCCAACATACCGCCAAGACCACTTTTGTTCTGGCTTCCATTATTTAGTACCATACCGGCCAAATCATCTATGACACTACCATCTCCATCGCTATCCAAGAAGGATTCGACTAAAGATTGTTGCTTTGCGGCAGATTCGTCACCGCCCATCAATCCACCCAACAATCCGTTTAGGCCTTCAGGGCTGCTTACATTTTGTTGTTTGGTCTGTTTTCCCAAATAACCCAAAAGAATGGGGGCTGCAATTTTTAATATTTGTGCAACTGAACCAGCATCAATACCTGATTTGCTACTTAGGGCATTTTCAACTTGAGGTTGTTTGGTACCCAATATGTGTCCCAATATACCAGCGCCATCATCCATTACATCCTGATCTACGCCACCTCCAAAAAGGCCTCCCAAATCATCTAATATACCACCGTCATGTTTGGATGAAAGTGCGTTCATGAGACCTTGCGCACCTCCTGGGGTAGATGCATTTTTTTTCATGGCTCCCATCAAAACTGGCATGGCCATGCTCAAGACTTCTGCTGTTTTGTTTTCCGGCTGCCCTGTTTGTCCAGCGACACCGCTAATCAACTGTTTGCCCATGGGGCTGTTGATCAAATCTAATAATCCTGACATTATGTTAGTGTTTATGTTAAGGTTAATCGGCAATGTACGAAAAAGTGTCTTTTTAATGATGGTTTCCGCTAAGAAAACCATTTATTTTAGTTGTTTGATAACTTTTTCTGCCAGTTCCATTCCAATACGTTCTTGAGCTTCGATCGTACTGCCACCAATATGGGGGCTGAGGGAAATCTTGGGGCTCATCAATATTTTGATCTCAGGGGAGGGCTCGGATTCAAACACATCAAGTCCTGCGAATGCTAAATGATCGGATTCCAAAGCTTCTATTAAAGCGACTTCGTCCAAAACCCCGCCACGTGAAGTATTGATGATTCCGGAGCCAGGTTTCATGAGTCCCAGTTCTGCTTTTCCAATTAGGTATTTTTCTTGGGAGGGGACATGAAGACTCACAAAATCGGCATTGGCCAACACTTCTTTCAAGTCTTTGCTTTTTAAATCAAAACTGATTTCTCGTCCATCATAAAAGGAAATGGACAGTGTGGTTTCTTTTATATGTTTATCGGTATACAACACTTCCATGCCCATTGCAAGGGCTTTTTTTGCTGTGGCCTGACCAATTCTACCAAAACCTATTATCCCCAAGGTCTTACCCCTAAGTTCAGTGCCCCCGGCATAATTTTTCTTAAGTTGTTTAAATTGGCTATCCCCTTCCAAGGGCATGTTCCTATTGGAATCGTGCAAAAACCGAACGCCGTTCAGCAGGTGGGCAAATACCAGTTCAGCTACGGATTCCGAAGATGCTTCGGGTGTGTTGAACACATGTATCTTTTTGGATTCCGCGTATTTCACATCTATATTGTCCATACCAACACCTCCACGGCCAATCAATTTCAAAGTGGGACAATCGTCGATCAATTTCTTATCCACTTTGGTGGCACTGCGCACCAAAAGCACATCTATCTTGTTCTTGTTTATGTAATTCGCCAATTGCTCTTGGGCAACCCTTGTGGTTTTTACTTCAAAACCTTCTTTTTCGAGCAGGTCTATTCCAGCTTGCGCCAAGCCGTCATTCGCTAAAATTTTCGTCATTGAAATTATCCTTTCTTTTCGAGTTCACTCATTATATCCACCAAAACGCCAACACTTTCCAAAGGAAGTGCATTGTACATGGATGCCCGGTAACCACCAACAGACCTGTGTCCGTTGATTCCACTTATCCCTGCCTCTTTGCACATCTCATCAAACACATCCTTTAATTCGTCATCGGTGATGTTAAAGGTTGCGTTCATGATGGAACGGTCTTCCTTGGCCGCAATACCTGAAAACAAAGGATTTAGTTCAATTTCAGAATAGATAAGGTTCGCTTTGCGCTCGTTGATTTCCTCAATAGCGGCGATCCCACCTAAATCCTTTAACCACTGCATGGTGAGCATGGAAACGTAAACGGCGAAAACAGGTGGGGTATTGAACATACTGTCCTTGGCCACATGCACGGAATAATCCATCATGGATGGTATCTTTCTGGATACTTTGCCCAATACGTCTTCTTTCACCACCACAAGGGTCGTTCCTGCTGGGCCCATATTTTTCTGCGCTCCGGCATAAATCAGGTCAAATTGTGAAAAGTCCAATTGTCTGGAAAAAATGTCTGAACTCATATCGCACACCACAGGTACATCAGTTTTGGGAAATTCCTTGAACTGTGTCCCAAATATGGTATTGTTGGAGGTAAGGTGGAGGTAGTCCAGGTCGGTAGGGATGTCGAATCCCTTTGGGATATGTTTAAAATTATCCTCCTGTGAAGATGCGACCTCTACGATCTCGCCAAACAAACGGGCTTCCTTGATCGCTTTTTGACTCCATGTACCTGTATTGACATACCCTGCTTTTTTATCCAAAAGATTATAGGCGGTCATCAAGAATTGCATACTGGCACCTCCCTGAAGAAACAATGCTTGGTATCCTTTACCTTCCAGGCCCAACAGTTCCAAGGCCAAGGAACGGGCTTTCTCCATAATTGCGACAAATTCTTTGCTGCGGTGAGAGATTTCTATTAGGGACAGTCCAATGCCATCAAGTTCTATAACGGCCTCGGATGCCTTTTGCATGACCTCTGCGGGCAATATGCAGGGACCGGCACTAAAATTATGCTTTTTCATTTCCAATGTTTAAGGGACCAAAGGTCTTAAAAAATGTTGGATCTAAAAATGTTTCCCAAGGTTAGGATTTTCTTAAAGTTTCAGTAGAAACTCCATGGTGTCTATTCCATCCGCGTAGTCATTGAGACCCGGCCTCTGGGTTTGCCCAAAATTAACTTGGTTTTCAACTATTCCGTTTGATACCACGCATTGGATTTGTTCATCAAGTTCTTCCAATTCTTTTTTTAGACTTGTTTCATCCTCATAAAAGGAATAAAACAATGCAGAAATAGGGGAGGAGAGCCCATTGTCTTCCTTTAAAACCAAAAAACCGTTGTCCAGGATCTTAAATTCACTCATCAAATACACCGCCTTGTTATAATCATAATTATTGGCATATTTATGTTGGTGGATAATGTCCTTATAGTGAAAGAGTGCATTGAACAGCTTCTCAAAATTATAATCTTTTGGCACATAGATCTTGGAAACATTACGGCATCCCAATCCATAGTACCTGAAAATATCTTCCCCGAGTGCCCTTAGTTCATCTTCCGTTTCATTTCCTGAAAGTACAGCTACCGAATTTCTGTTTTTTCTGATGATGTTCGGTTTTTTCCCGAAATAATGTTCAAAATAGCGGCTTGTATTATTGCTTCCCGTGGCAATAACGGCATCAAAGTTTTCGAGACGGCCATCCACAAACTCGATCCTATCTGCCAATGATGGTTCCTGCCGGATCAGATATTTTGACAGAAAGGGCAATAGCAGTTTATCATTGGAAGAGAGCTTGGCCAATGCTTTGTTGCCCGAGAGCAAAACACAAAGAAAATCGTGAAATCCAACTAGGGGAATATTGCCCGCCATCACAATACCAACTGTTTTTGGATCGGGACTACCTTTTAGATCGTAGTTGGACAGCCAGTCCTTCAGGTTCCCTTCCGTTAACAATCCTCCCCATTGTCCAAGGGAGAACAGGATATTGTCTTCTGTAAACCATCCGTTATGGTGCCCAGCCTGTTCAATAATTGCCTTGAGTTCATTATCAAATTCGGTGCCGTCGGAATAACAATTGTCACAATAATCCGTTAGTTGTTTTCCAAGTTTAACAAAAGCATCTATGGTTTTAATATACGGTGCCATTAAATTTGTACACTAATTTAGTAGGGGTTATTTTTGTCAAAAGTAAGCATGCTGACAGGAATCAGCCCAAAAGGAAAGGAAAATTATGGCAATTATTATAACAGATGAATGCATAAATTGTGGTGCTTGCGAGCCAGAATGCCCGAACACGGCAATTTATGAAGGTGCGGATGAGTGGAGATATAGTGATGGGACTTCGTTAAAGGGCGATGTGGTTTTGCCCAATGGCAAGGAGATCAATGCCGATGAAGTCCAAGAGCCCATTAGTGATGAGCTTTATTATATTGTTCCAGATAAATGCACGGAGTGCAAAGGTTTTCATGAAGAACCACAATGCGCGGCAGTATGCCCAGTCGATTGTTGTGTCCCGGATGAGGACCACGTGGAAACCGAAGAGGAACTACTTAGTAAGCAAAAGTTCATGCATCCCGATGGTTAAGGAGAAAAAAACATTTAATTTAGCCCGGACCTAAAATGGTTCGGGTTTTTTTATGCAAGAAAAAGAGAAAGAATATAACGGTATTTGGAAGCAAATAGGGTGCGTACTATCCCTTATCGCCATTTTTGGCATTATCGCCTTGGCAATCATAGGTTTATATTTGTTGATAAAAAATTATTAGGCTTTAGTACCAAAACTTCATGTTATATTTGCAGCCTCAAAACACAAGAATTTAGATGAAAGCAGGTATTGTAGGATTGCCCAACGTTGGAAAATCAACGCTTTTTAACTGTCTGTCCAACGCTAAGGCACAAAGTGCCAATTTCCCGTTTTGTACCATAGAGCCCAATATTGGTGTGGTAAACGTGCCCGATAAACGCTTGGAAAAATTGGAGGAACTGGTCAACCCTGAGCGTGTATTGCCTGCCACAGTGGAGATTGTGGACATTGCCGGTTTGGTAAAAGGGGCCAGTAAAGGTGAGGGACTTGGAAACCAGTTTTTGGGGAACATCCGCGAAACCGATGCCATTTTGCACGTGCTCAGGTGTTTTGACAACGACAATGTTGTGCACGTTGATGGTTCCGTAGACCCCATCAGGGACAAGGAGACCATTGATATGGAATTGCAGCTTAAAGATTTGGAGAGTGTTGAGAAGAAACTCGACAAGGTAAAACGTGCCGCCAAAACAGGAAATAAAGAGGCCCAAAAAGAAGAAGCCGTGCTATCCGCACTAAAAGAGGGACTTGAGGCTGGAAAATCTGTAAGGGCCATTGAAATTGGTGAAGATGAACGTGAGGAATTTGTAAAACCGTTACAATTGATCACGGATAAACCCGTAATGTATGTTTGCAATGTGGATGAAGATGCAGCAGTTGATGGAAACGCTTACGTGGAAAAGGTAAAGGAAGCCGTAGCCGATGAAAATGCCGAGGTCATCTTTTTGGCCGTGGGCACCGAAGCCGATATCACCGAGTTGGAAACTTTCGAAGAACGCCAAATGTTTTTGGAGGACCTAGGTCTTTCCGAACCCGGTTCCGCCAAATTGATCCGTGGCGCCTACAAATTACTTGACCTGGAAACCTATTTTACCGCAGGAGTGAAGGAAGTCCGGGCATGGACCATTCCTGTTGGGGCCACAGCCCCTCAGGCCGCAGGTGTGATTCATACTGATTTCGAAAAAGGGTTTATCCGTGCAGAGGTCATCTCATACGATGATTTCGTAAAATATGGCAGTGAGGCCAAAGTCAAAGAGGCTGGACGTATGCGCGTGGAGGGCAAAGAATATATTGTTAAAGATGGCGATATAATGCACTTTAGGTTCAACGTGTAAGCGCTGGGCATTGTAATCCTTTATCTTTTTGGTTTTCCGATCTACTGACATGGAATAGCTTTGCTATATGTCTAGTAAGAGCTTGGGGATTTTATACGGTGTTTTGGGAGTGGTTATGTTTTCATCCAAAGCTGTTATGGTAAAACTTGCCTACGCTTATGATGTGGATACCCTTGATCTACTCATGTTCCGGATGCTATTCTCCTTACCGTTTTACATGATCATTCTCTTTTTGACCAGAAAGAAAACGACAAAGACCGAAATTCTCCAAAAAGATTATGCTTGGTTACTCCTTTTTGGGTTTGTGGGATACTACTTGGCCAGTTATTTCGATTTTTTAGGACTGAATTACATTAAGGCAGGGTTGGAGCGCATTATTTTATTTGTGTATCCTACTATCGTTGTCTTTCTCACATGGATTATATTTAAACAGCGGATTGGCCGAGTGCAACGTATTGCGATTGCCATAACGTACTTGGGAGTTTTGATAACCTTTTGGAATGAGTTGGATATTTCGGGAAATCAAGTTTTACTGGGTGGATTTTTGGTATTGTTGAGCGCCATTACCTATGCATCATACTTGGTTGGCAGTGGCTGGCTGATTCCCAAATTTGGAGTGCTCCGGTTTACGTGCTACGCCATGATCGTTTCCACTTTCTGTATTGTGATCCATTATTTGATATCAGGACATTGGAAATTGATGGATTACCCTTGGCCAGTTTATATATATGGGTTGGCCATGGCCATTTTTGCCACATTGATTCCATCCTTTTTGGTATCGGCCTCCATTCAGAGGTTGGGAGCCTCCAATTTTTCTATTTTGGGAAGTTTGGGCCCCATTTCCACCATATTGTTGGCCTTTGTATTTTTGGACGAAAAACTCACCATTTGGCAGTTATTGGGCATGCTAATCGTTATTTTTGGCGTCACCTATCTTTCGGTTCAGGAAAAAAAACGGGCAAAGGGCTGATTTATATTAACAATAATATTTTTCATTGTTGATTACTTTCTACCTTACACCCTTTTATTTTTGCTCCTAAATTTTATATTGCAGGGATTAACCCTTAACTAATGGCAGACACCCAATATACTGAGGATAATATCCGTTCGCTGGACTGGAAGGAGCATATTCGTATGCGTCCAGGGATGTACATTGGAAAATTGGGCGACGGTTCCTCTGCAGATGACGGCATTTACATCCTCCTCAAGGAAGTAATCGATAACTGTATCGATGAATTTGTGATGGGAGCGGGGAAGACCATCGAGATCAACATTAAAGACAATACCGTCCACGTGCGGGATTATGGTCGTGGAATCCCTTTGGGAAAAGTGGTCGACGTAGTCTCCAAAATGAACACCGGAGGAAAGTACGATACCCGTGCCTTTAAAAAATCGGTTGGATTGAACGGGGTAGGTACCAAAGCCGTAAACGCCCTTTCCACATATTTTAGGGTAGAATCCAACAGAGATGGCAAATCCAAGTCCGCGGAGTTTAAGGCAGGAAACTTGGTGAATGAAGAACTTTTGGAACAATCTTCCAGAAGAAAAGGGACCAAAGTCAGTTTCACACCTGACGAATCCATCTTTAAAAAATATAAATACAGAAGCGAGTATGTGGAACGCATGCTCAAAAATTATGTCTATCTAAACCCAGGGTTGACGATTGTTTTCAATGGTGAAAAATTCCATTCAGAAAATGGTTTGAGGGATTTATTGGAGGACAACAACAACGAAGAGGATTTTCTATATCCAATCATCCATTTAAAAGGTGATGACATTGAAGTGGCCATGACCCACAGCAAGACCCAATACAGCGAAGAGTACCATTCTTTCGTGAACGGACAGCATACCACACAGGGAGGTACGCACCAATCCGCGTTCAGGGAAGCTGTGGTCAGGACCATTCGTGATTTCTACGGGAAAAATTACGATGCGTCGGATATTCGAAAATCTATCATATCCGCAGTTTCCATAAAAGTCATGGAACCCGTGTTCGAGAGCCAGACCAAAACAAAACTGGGCTCCACCGACATGGGAGGCAACCTGCCCACCGTACGGACATATATAAACGATTTTGTGGGCACACAACTGGACAATTATCTCCATAAAAACCCGCAGACAGCGGAAGCACTTCAAAGAAAAATAGTGCAGGCGGAGAAAGAACGTAAGGAGCTTTCCGGAATTCGAAAACTGGCCAGGGAACGTGCAAAAAAAGCAAGCCTCCACAATAAAAAGCTTCGGGATTGCCGTATCCATCTCCAGGACATGAAAAAGGACCGCCGTTTGGAAACCACACTTTTCATCACCGAAGGGGATTCCGCTTCAGGTTCCATTACCAAATCCAGGGACGTGAACACGCAGGCCGTCTTCAGTCTTCGGGGAAAACCGTTGAATTCCTACGGAATGTCCAAAAAAATCGTCTATGAGAACGAAGAGTTCAATCTTTTGCAGGCTGCGCTCAACATTGAGGACTCCATGGAAGACCTACGATACAATAATATTGTGATCGCCACGGATGCCGATGTGGACGGAATGCACATTCGCTTGCTGTTGATTACCTTTTTCTTGCAGTTTTTCCCAGAACTGATCAAGGAAAATCATTTATATATTCTTCAAACCCCGCTATTTCGGGTCCGCAATAAAAAAGAAACCATTTATTGCTACAGTGAAGAAGAGAAAAGGCAAGCCATTGAAAAACTCACAGGAAAACCCGAGATTACCCGATTTAAGGGATTGGGTGAAATTTCGCCTGATGAGTTCAAACATTTTATTGGTGATGATATCCGCTTGGAGCCTGTTATGCTGGACAAAGCAATGAGCATAGACAATCTTTTGAAGTTTTATATGGGAAAAAACACACCGGACAGGCAGGAGTTTATCATAAACAACCTTAAAGTAGAACTTGATTTAGTAGAAGAAAACCAACTATAACCCAAATAAATGCCGTGCTTCTAGATGGAAGATAATGAAGAACTGAACGAAGAAAGTTTAGATAACCAAGAAGAATCCCAAGAAAGCCTGGTAAGGGTTACTGGGATGTACAAGGATTGGTTTTTGGATTACGCTTCGTATGTTATATTGGAGCGTGCCGTACCTGCTATTGAAGATGGTTTTAAACCTGTGCAGCGCAGGATCATGCATGCATTGAAAGAACTGGACGATGGTCGCTACAATAAAGTAGCCAACGTAGTGGGCCATACCATGCAGTACCATCCTCACGGTGACGCCAGTATCGCAGATGCCATGGTTCAGATTGGTCAAAAGGACCTCCTTATCGATACCCAGGGTAACTGGGGGAATATTTTGACCGGAGATGGAGCTGCCGCCCCACGTTACATAGAGGCGCGGCTTTCCAAATTCGCACTTGAAGTTGTGTACAGTCCAAAAATTACGGAATGGCAACTTTCTTATGACGGCAGAAAGAAAGAACCCGTAAACCTTCCGGTTAAGTTCCCATTATTGCTCGCCCAAGGAGCGGAAGGGATCGCAGTGGGGCTTTCCACCAAAATTCTCCCCCATAATTTCAATGAATTGATAGACGCTTCCATAAAGCATTTAAAAGGAAAGCGATTTACCATTTATCCGGATTTTCCAACAGCCGGAATCATTGATGTGACCAATTATAACGATGGTATGCGTGGTGGCAAGATAAGGGTAAGGGCCAAAATATCCACTTTGAACAAAAATACCCTTGTTATAAATGAAATACCATATGGGACCAATACTTCCTCTTTAATTGATTCCATCTTAAAGGCTAACGATAAGGGAAAAATCAAAGTCAAAAAGATAGAGGATAACACGGCTGCGGAAGTGGAGATCTTGGTGCATTTGCCAAACGGCATCTCCCCGGACAAAACCATTGACGCACTGTATGCCTTTACCGCCTGTGAGTCTTCCATATCCCCATTGGGATGTGTTATCGAAAACAACAAACCATTGTTTATCGGCGTCACGGAGATGCTTGAAAGATCCACGGACAAAACAGTGGATCTACTTAAAGCAGAGCTTCAAATACAGTTGGACGAACTTGAAGAGCAATGGCATTTTTCTTCATTGGAACGAATTTTTATAGAGAACAGGATTTACCGAGAGATAGAAGAAGAGGAAACCTGGGATGGGGTGATCAAGGCTATCGATGAAGGCCTGAAACCCCATATTTCACATCTAAAAAGAGCCGTGACCAAGGACGATATCGTTCGGTTGACCGAAATACGAATCAAGCGTATTTCAAAGTTTGATTTAGATAAAGCACAACAACTCATTGAAAGTCTGGAAGATAGGATTGCCGAAACCAAACACCACCTGGAACATTTGGTGGACTATGCCATCGCATACTTCAAGGAATTGAAGAAGAAATATGGTGCAGGCAGGGAACGAAAATCGGAAATAAGGGTTTTTGATGAGATCGAAGCCACAAAAGTGGTCATCAGGAACACGAAACTCTACGTGAACCGCAAAGAAGGTTTTATCGGAACCTCCTTGAAAAGGGACGAATACGTTACGGATTGCAGTGATATTGATGACATTATCGTCTTTACGCAAAAAGGGGAGATGATGGTCACCAAGGTGGATTCCAAGGTATTTGTCGGGAAGAACATCATCCACGTGGCCGTATTCAAAAAGAAAGATACACGCACCACCTACAATATGATCTATAAGGTCATGAAGGGGGGTCCCAGTTATGTAAAGCGCTTCAATGTAACCAGTATAACAAGGGACAAGATATACCAGCTCACTGGGGACAAACCATCCGCGGAAGTGCTTTATTTCTCCGCCAATCCAAATGGTGAGGCCGAAGTTGTCACGGTAATGTTGCGTCAATCAGGAAGTATCAAAAAACTGAAATGGGACCTTGATTTTTCAGACGTGCTCATCAAAGGCAGGGGATCCAAAGGGAACTTGGTCACCAAATATCCAGTAAAGCGCATTGAACTGAAAGAAAAGGGAGTATCCACCCTGAAACCCAGAAAAATTTGGTTTGACGATGTAGTAAACAGACTAAATGTTGATGGAAGAGGGGAGTTGCTTGGTGAATTCAAAGGGGACGACCTGCTTTTGGTGATAGACCAAAAGGGCGTGGTTAAAACCATTCCCCCGGATTTGCTCACCCGATTCAACGACGATATGGTCGTATTGGAAAAATGGAATCCAGAAAAACCTATTTCCGTGGTCCATTACGTAGGAGACAAGGAACGTTACTATCTAAAAAGGTTCTTGGTAGAAAACCCCAACAAGGAAGAAGTGGTCATCACCGATGACCCTAAATCCCATTTGGAACTTGTATCTACGGATTGGAGACCCAGGTTGGAAATAGAATTCGTAAAGCCACGGGGGAAAGACCCCAAACCCAACCTAGAAGTAAACGTGGAAGAGTTCATAGCGGTAAAAGGAATAAAAGCCCTGGGAAATCAGCTTACCCCTGAGAAAGTCAAGAACATCAATGCCCTGGAACCTTTGCCCTACGAAGAGCCCAAGGAACAAAAAACCGAGGACATCGAGGTAGTTGACGAAGAACAAATAGAAAAGGGTGATGATGATATAGAAACAAAGAATGACGGTTCGGACCAAACTACTTTGTTTTAATGCAATTTATGGTTAAATTTCACAAAAACACATACTTAGAGCTTAAAGCTTAAATTTTATTTATGGATTTTACAAACCCCCTGGTATATGGCGTGCCAGTATTTATCGCCTTCATTTTATTGGAGTTAACATATAGTAAAACCCATGACCACGAACATCACGACCTTTATGATTGGAAGGATTTAGCTGCTAGCGGTTTTATGGGTATTGGCTCTGCAATTTTGGGGCCCTTGTTCAAGGTCGCTTTCGCTATTCTTCTTTTTGAAGGGACCTATGAGCTTTTCAATCCTGAAGTTGACGGGGTAAGAACCAATCTTTTGGGATACAAATCCTTTGGGTACGCTTGGTATGTTTGGATTTTATGCCAATTGGCCGATGATTTCACCTACTATTGGTTCCATAGGGCCAACCACGAGGTTAGAATATTATGGGCTGCCCACATTGTGCACCACTCGTCGGATAATTTTAATTTGGGTACCGCCATACGAAACGGATGGTTCACTATTTTGTACAAGCCCTTCTTTTATATATGGATGCCTGCCATTGGATTTCCCCCAGAAATGGTTTTGGTATGCCTGGGAATTGAAGCCTTGTGGCAATTTCAGTTACACACGGTCTATGTCCCAAAACTTGGTTTTTTGGAAAAATTTCTCAACACACATACCATGCATCAAGTACACCACGCCCAAAATGTGGAGTATTTGGATAAAAACCACGGAGGTTTCTTGAACATCTTCGACAGGATGTTCGGTACATGGAAGGAATTGGATGATGATGTCGATGTGAAATATGGGGTTATCCACGCACCTGACTCATACAACCCTATAGTTATCTTGACCCACGAGTTCAAAGATATCTGGAAGGATGTAAAAAAATCAAAGAAGTTGTCCCATAAGTTAATGTACATCTTCGGCCCCCCGGGATGGAGCCATGACGGAAGCACCCTTACCGTAAAACAACAACAACGTTTGTTCAAAAAACAAAAGGAAAATGCTCCAGAGCTATCATATCAAAGACCAAATTAATGTTCTTTGAGCTTATGCTCTTGTTTTTGTTCTGCATTTTTCTGCATCCTAAGGTTAAGAAATTCAACCATTAGGGAGAACGCTATGGCAAAATAAAGGTAACCCTTGGGCACAGACCCAACTTCCTGACCAAATACGACCAAATGTGAAAGATGCGCAGACTCAGCAATAAGCATGAATCCGATCAGGATCAAAAAGGATAGCCCCAAAATCTGAATGGAGGGGTGGCGATTTACAAATTCACCGACAGGATTTGCGAACAGCATCATTATTACCACTGAGATTACGACAGCAGCTATCATGAGAACCAAGGCATCGGTAGGGTTGGGCGAGATCCCGTTGGTCATGCCGATGGCCGTAAGAATGGAATCAAAAGAAAAAACGATATTGATCACCGTAATCTGAACAATGGCGTTCATTAAAGATGATGAACGGGATTTTGTCACCTCACGTTCATCGTGCCCGCGATCCTCAATTTTTTCATGAATTTCCCGGGTGCTCTTATAAAGCAGAAAAAGACCCCCTGCAAAAAGTATTACCGCCTGCCAGCTTATTCCGCCTGTTAGCCATTCCTTGTCGAACACCAAAAAAGGTTTCTTCATTTTTGTCAGCCAGGTAATTCCAAACAGCAAAACTATACGAAGCAACATAGCCAAAACAAGTCCAAGGTTGGTTGCCTTTCTCCTATCTTTCTTTTCCAATTTGCCCGAAGCGATGGAAATAAAGATAATATTGTCTATGCCCAGTACAATTTCCAAAAAAGTAAGGGTCAGCAACGCCATCCATGCGTCCGGACTTGTGAAAATCTCAAACATCGTCAGTTTATTTTATGGGCAGTCCCTTTAAATTTATTGTTATCGCCAACAACATTGTATTCAAAAGTGTATGAAGAATCCGTTGTGCTCAATATTTTTATGTGGATAGGTTTTTCCTCTGCCTTGTTCTTGGGATTCAGATTTTTTAGGACATACTCGCAATCATTGATCCAACGTATGGAAGACGAATCTTTTTTTCCTTCAAATTCATCAACCTCCATATCCATCGTTCGATGAAATACCGTCTCTTTTTCCTCACCATTGATTGTGGTTTTAAAAGAAAACGAGCCGGTCTTAAAATCTTCACAATTACGTTGTGGGGGTTGTCCGCATGCTAAAAAGAACAGGATGATTACTGAAGAAAGGAGGTGTTTTATCATAGCTACAAAGTAACGGAAAGTAGGCGAAAAGGTCAATCCTTTTTTGGATTGAATGTTTTAAAACTACCATCCGAATAGAAAAACACGATTTTATAAGGTTCCGTATCCTCCTCCAAATGTTTGTCAATATCAAAACTATTTTTGGAATCCCCATCGGTCTTCGTTTTTAAATCCCCTGGAGTTTCTGTGCGTTCAATTTTGATTTCGGTGTCCGCCTTTTTCGGAAAATCCCCTTCTCCTTTTAACAGCCAATACAGATCTACTTCGGGGTAGGTGTTGACCAATTTCATGACAAAATCCAAACTGGGCTTATTTCGTCCATTTAGTAAATGGGAAATGCTCGATCGCTGTACACCAATCTCATCGGCAAAGGCAGAAACGGATAGTTCCAAATGGTCGATGATGGTCTGTATGCGAGTAACGATTTCTTTGTTCACAATTGTAAATATTAAAACACACAAGGTAACACAATAAGATTAAAATCAGGAGCCAACATGTTAATCATTTCCATTAAATATAAACTATTACATCATATAAACCATTTTAAACTATTGATATATAAATATTTATATATATTAAAAATATTATCGTTTACAATATTATCAAAACTGGTCAAAAACCATACATAAATGATTACAAATGTATCAATTTTCAACTAAAAGAATGTTACAATTGTAAATAGCAGGTTGGTTACTTTTGTAAACTTTAATTGCGATGTTTCATGATCGATCATTCATTATATAAGGAAAAGTCCATACAGGGCAGGTACATTAACATGGAGGCCATACAGCCTTGTTTTGCCAAACTTCCATTTCCGCTATTACATATTGGTGATTCTGTCCGTGGTGTTGAAATCAATGCCTTTAAGTTAGGTCAGGGAACAAAAAAGGTTCTCATGTGGTCCCAAATGCACGGAAACGAATCCACGACTACCAAAGCCGTATGGGACATGGTCAACTTTTTACAATCTGGGGAACCATTGGCTCACGATATTTTAAAAGAGTGCAGTATTATGGTCGTGCCCATGCTAAACCCGGATGGAGCCAACGTTTATACCCGTGAAAATATAAATAAGGTAGATTTAAACAGGGATGCAAAAAATCTGACACAACCCGAGAGTATAGCGTTAAGGGGGTTGTTCGAGTCCTTCCAACCTGATTTCTGCTTTAACCTCCATGACCAGCGAACATTGTTCAGTGCTGGAAACACCAATAAATCTGCCACCGTTTCATTTTTGTCCCCGGCAAGTAACGCAGAACGGCACATAACGCCGCCCCGGGAGATTGCCATGAAATTAATTGTGGGCATGAATACCATGTTACAAAAATATATTCCAGGCCAGGTTGGGAGGTATGATGATGGGTTCAACGATAATTGCGTCGGTGATACGTTTCAAATGCTGGGCGTCCCCACGGTTCTATTTGAATCTGGGCACTACCCCGGTGATTATGAAAGGGAAAAAACCCGGGAATATATTTTTCTTTCCATTTTGGAAGCGCTTAAAATTGTTGCGAACGATGGTGTTGAAAATTATAAGACAGGAGATTATTTTTCAATCCCTGGGAATCGTAAGTTGTTTTTTGATATCCTTATAAAGAACCCAGAGGTGGTTAACCCCGTAATTGAAAAAGGGTATAAAGTCGGAATACGGTTCAAGGAAGTCTTAAGGGACAATAAGGTCATTTTTAAGCCAGAAATCACTGAAATTGGCCCACTAGAGGGGTTTTACGGACATCAGGAAATAGAATGTATTGATACCAAGGATTTTGGCTTCACACCCTCTCAACAAGAACTTATCGATCTACTCCAGAAAATAGAAAAATAAAAGGCTATTTTACAAGCTCTTGCGTTTTATTTAAAAAAAAACCATTTTTATTACGTATTTTTTCTTTTTTAACTACTTTTGCTGCAAAAACTAACCTAATGAATAAAGTAAAACTAGACGAGATAGATCATCAGATTTTGGACATGCTAATCGACAATACCCGTACACCGTTCACGGATATTGCTAAAAAACTACTGATTTCCGCAGGTACGGTACATGTCCGAGTCAAAAAAATGGAAGAATCAGGAATTATAAAAGGTTCCTCCCTTACTTTGGACTATGTTAAGCTGGGATATTCTTTTATTGCCTATGTGGGCATATTCTTGGAAAAAACGCACCAAACCAAATTTGTGCTAGAAAGATTGAGCCAGATACCGTATGTAACCGTGGCTCACATTACCACTGGAAAATTCAATATTTTCTGTAAAATCAGGGCAAAGGATACAACGCACGCCAAAAACATTATTTTCAAAATAGATGATATTGACGGCATCAGCAGAACGGAGACCATGATTTCCTTGGAAGAGAGCATCAACGATAAAAGACGTTTGATGCACACCATCTTCAACGAGCTGTAATATCTTTTTACATAGATGCTCCTTTCGGAACTGCCCTCTTCTGAATACAATCCATTTTACCGGACCTATATTATGGCACTCGGTGACATTGATTTGATTGGGGGGCTAAAAATGGGTAAAACCGAGTTGTTGTCCCTTTTTGAAAAGATTCCAGAAGAAAAACTTGATTTTGCTTACGCCGAGGGCAAGTGGTCCTTGGCGGAAGCAATAGTTCATATGATAGATACCGAAAGGATATTTCAATACCGTGCACTTTGCATTGCACGTAACGATAAAACTCCGCTTCCAGGTTTTGACCAAGATGCCTACGTGCCCTATTCAAACGCCTCCAATCGGACAAAAAATGATTTGTTTGAAGAATATAGGGCAGTCAGGAGCTCAACGATTGCACTGTTTTCATCTTTTGATGAAGAAGCAATAAAAAGGACAGGAACGGCCAGCGGCTCAAAAATGAGTGTCCGGGCACTGGGATTTATAATCAGTGGACACCAAGCGCATCATATCCGAATAATCAAGGAAAGATACTTGTCTTAAACCAATATTAAATTAAAGGTCTTCTTCCACGTCGTCGGAAGTAGGCTCTAAACCGTCGTAGGTATCTTCTTCAAAATCGGAAGCCACCAAATCCTTGTCAAGTTCCTTTTCAATCGTTTCCTCAAAATTGGAAATAAAACTGGAAAGGCTCTTGCTTATTTTTACTAAATAAACCGTATCCTCTGTTTTTACTTCCACAGCCTTTATTACCTCTCCATTTGGCTTTTTGATGGTAATGATGTCGTCGTCCCCATAACCGTCAGGGTACGTGTCGATTAAAATGGCCGCCACTTTGTGGTCCAACTTTTTGTAGTCTATCAAAATTCGTTTCATAATGGTTAGTTATTAATTGTATTCTAAACTATGAAATTTTGAATTTGACGGATCTAAAGAGTTGCGAACGCAAAAAAAAAGTATACGAAGTGTTTATTCCATGTAGTAAGCGAATGCTTTTTGGAATAGTTCTTCAGGAACTGTAATGTCCGTAACCGCTTCTCCAATAGCTTGCAACAACACAAAATTCACATTGCCATGGGAATTCTTCTTATCGTATTTCAATAATTCAAGAATGGCATTAATGTCCTCATCACTAAAGTCCACTTTGTCAAAATGCTTCATAAACCCCTTTTTGATTTCATCCAATGCCAATTTGGAAAGCCCTCGGAGCTCATGGGACAAATACCCCTCCAGAACCATTCCCACAGCAATGGCTTCACCGTGCAAAAGGGTCCTCTTGTCCTGATTTTCCAGACAATATGATTCAATGGCGTGACCAAGGGTATGCCCGAAATTTAAAATTTTTCGCAATCCCTGTTCCGTAGGGTCCTGTAAGACCACTTCGTTCTTGATGGCTATGGATCTTTGGATACATGAGGGGTCGGCAAAGTTATTTTTCTCCGTCAAATCTTTCCAATAGGCCTTATCTTGAATCAACCCGTGCTTCAGCATCTCGGCATACCCACTTTTTGTTTGACGCTTGTCCAAGGTTTTCAAAAATTCTGGAAAAATCAATACCATCTGTGGCTGGTTGATGACACCAATCTGGTTTTTCAATGAACCGAGATCTACACCTGTTTTACCACCGATTGACGCATCCACCATGGAGAGTAGGGTAGTGGGGATATTGATGAAATCGATTCCCCTTTTAAAGGTAGAAGCCACGAATCCCCCCATATCGGTCAAAACCCCTCCGCCAAGGTTTATGAGCAAGCTTTTTCTGTCGCCATCCAAATTGGAAAGATCTTCCCAGAGCTGAACACAAGTCTGGATGTGCTTGTTCTCTTCCCCGGACTGGATTTCCAATATGGAATCTATGGTGCCGTCAAAAATTTCATTAAAAACAGGCAAACAATGTTCCTTGGTGTTTTCATCCACCAAAAGGAATGTTTTGGAATATTTTCTATTGGCAACATGTTGGTTAAGAGCCGCTTTCGCCAATTCATTGATATGCACCTCGTAGGATTGTGATTTAACCGATTCCATAATTTTATTTACACCGCTAAATAAAGACTATTTTTATATATATGGTTATAGATTCCCTACTTATCTTTGAATCTTTAATGGATTATAATTAATGCGACCAGATTTTGAGAATACTGCAATAGCTTTCGAGCTTAAGTCGGACTCCCAGTTGGAGCGAGCCTATTTCCTATTTAAAATGATTTCCAAAGAACCCCTGGTTCGAATTGGCACGGCAGTTACCAATTTTGCCATTAAGGCACACCTTCCCGTTGAAGGTTTGATCAGGGCCACGGTATTCGACCATTTTTGCGGTGGGGTAAGTGAAAAAGATTGTCTGCCCATTATTGATAATATGTACAGTAAAGGGGTATGTTCCATTTTGGATTATTCGGCCGAGGGAAAAGAAGTGGAGGACCAGTTTGATTTTGCCATGGAGAAAATTTTGGACATCTTGGATTTTGTCAAGGAAAAGGATGCCATGCCGTTCACCGTATTTAAACCCACGGGTTTTGGCCGTTTTAAACTGTTTGAAAAAGTATCTGCCGGTACCGAATTGAATGAAAAGGAACAAGCAGAATGGGGCAGGATTGTAAACCGGTTTGACAAAGTCTGTCAAAAAGCCTATGATTTGGATGTTGCGCTGTTGATAGATGCCGAAGAAAGCTGGATGCAGGATGCTGCGGACGATTTGATCCTTGATCTTATGCGCAAGTACAATAAACAGAAAGCCGT
>CEVF01086579.1_pt1 | contig 31596 bp, 17 predicted proteins | sample 356441 | NCBI WGS metagenome assembly CEVF01 (sample SAMEA2622765, study PRJEB7988) | marine metagenome | biome: marine biome (ENVO:00000447); feature: surface water layer (ENVO:00002042); material: "saline water (ENVO:00002010), including plankton (ENVO:xxxxxxxx)" | depth 5 m | reverse complement strand
CCTTTTAAAGCGTTTGCCCTTGGTGATTTTGTAGTCTGAAATCGTTGGCGCAATACGGCCAGGGATGCAGCCTTGGAGCAACAAAAGCGCCAACAGCAGCGGCAGTACATGTTTCATCTTGGTCTTGGCTCTGGTTGAAGAAGGTTACACAAAAACCAAGCCAGTATACACTTAATGTTTGAAAAAGCCGCTGATGTTCCACGTGGAACATGGCCGCCCTATCTCCCCAAAAACACCAACAAAACGCTAATATCTGCAGGCGAAACACCACTGATTCGAGAGGCCTGCGCGATGGTTACGGGTTGAATGGCCTGTAGTTTTTCGCGCGCCTCAAAGCTAAGGGATTTCAGTTTTGAGTAATCAAAGTTTTCGGGAATCCGAACATCTTCCAGACGGTGCAATTTGTCTGCATTCTGTTTTTCCTTTTCGATATACCCCGAATACTTAACCTGGATCTCTGCCTGCTCAAGCACCTCATTGTCCAACTCCTTTTCGGCAACAAATGACGAAACGGTTTCAAGCTGCAACATATGGTCCATCGTTACTTTGGGTCGCGAGAATACCTTGAACAGTTTATCGGCCTGTTTGACCGTCGCAGAATCCAATTTTTCCAAAATGGGGTTTATTTCTTCTGGATCAAAGCTGGTTTTTCTGAAAAAATCCACAAATTCCTGCGATTTTTTCTCTTTCTCCTCCATTTTTCGCATTCTTTCTTCGGAAGCAAGCCCCAATTCGTAGCTCCTTGGGGTCAGACGCAAATCGGCATTGTCTTGCCGCAACAACGTTCGGTATTCAGCCCTTGAGGTAAACATACGATACGGCTCTTCTGTGCCCTTTGTGATCAGATCATCAATCAACACGCCTATATAGGCCTCGTCCCTCTTTAGGATAAAAGGTTCTTTTTCGTTGATTTTCAGGTGTGCATTGATGCCCGCCATCAGTCCCTGTGAAGCGGCCTCCTCATATCCGGTCGTACCATTGATCTGCCCGGCAAAGTAGAGGTTCTCTATCAATTTGGTCTCAAGGGTATGCTTTAACTGGGTCGGTGGAAAGTAGTCGTATTCTATGGCGTAACCCGGTCTAAAAAACTTTACATTCTCGAAGCCTGCCACCGAACGTAGTGCCCTGTACTGAACATCTTCTGGAAGTGAGGTAGAAAACCCATTTACATATACCTCAACGGTATTCCACCCCTCTGGTTCCACGAAGATCTGGTGGGAATCTTTGTCGGCAAAACGATGTATCTTATCTTCTATGGATGGGCAATAGCGGGGACCAATACTTTTGATCCTACCGTTGAACATGGGCGAGCGATCAAAGCCTTCGCGCAACAGATCGTGCACCAATTGACTGGTACGCGTCATGTGGCAATCGCGTTGTTTTGTGAGCTTAGGGGTATCTAAATAGGAGAATTTTTCGGGATTCTCGTCCCCAGGTTGCGGAGTCATTTTGGAGTAATCGAGTGAACGGCCATCGACCCTCGGAGGGGTGCCGGTCTTCATTCGTCCACTGTCGAAGCCAAAATCGACCAATTGTTCTGTGATGCCAGTGGCAGCTTTTTCCCCTGCCCGGCCACCGCCAAATTGCTTCTCGCCAATATGGATAAGTCCGTTCAAAAAAGTACCGTTGGTCAGCACTACCGCCTTACTTCTTATATCGATACCCAAAGAGGTGCGCACGCCCACCACCCTATTGCCTTCGACCAACAGCCCAGAAACCATTTCTTGGTAAAAGTCCGCATTGGGTGTTTGCTCCAACATCAGGCGCCATTCTTCGGCAAAGCGCATCCGGTCGTTCTGAGCGCGGGGACTCCACATTGCCGGACCCTTGGATTTGTTCAACATCTTAAACTGTATGGCCGAGCGATCCGTGACAATGCCGCTATACCCGCCCAAAGCATCGATTTCGCGTACTATCTGACCTTTGGCAATGCCGCCCATGGCCGGATTGCAAGACATCTGCCCAATGGTCTGCAGGTTCATCGTAACCAACAGGGTCTTTGAGCCCATGTTGGCCGCCGCAGCTGTGGCCTCGGCGCCTGCATGGCCGCCGCCCACTACAATTACATCGTATTCCTTTTCAAACATAATCCTATTGTTCCACGTGGAACATTTGTATCATTTCGTCTTCCTTGTTGCGCATCAGCGCAACCTCATCTTCTTTCTTGTCGTTGTATCCCATAAGGTGCAGCACTCCGTGGCACATCACACGAAGCAATTCGTTTTCGAAGCCCACCCCGTGGTCTGCAGCATTGTCATCAACGCGCTCGACCGAAATAAATATATCGCCTGAAATGACCCTTCCGGTAGAGTAGTCAAACGTGATGATGTCGGTGTAGGTGTCGTGATTCAGATACTGCATATTGATATTCCACAGATATTCATCATCACAAAAAACGTAGTCAAGATTTCCCAATTCATAGCCCTCAGCAGTTATTATCCTACTCAGCCAATCGGAAAACTTGTCTTTTTGCTCTAGCTGAAAATCATTCTCAAAATGGAAATCAATCATTTTTAAAGTACTCCCGTACTTTTCTACGGTATTCTTGCCGCAAAGGTAAGGCTTGTCGATCTAAAATTTCTATTTCCTGTTCACTCTTCTTGAACAGCTCGGGCTTGGTGATGATGGGTGCGCGATAACGTTCGGTATTCGTGGTGCTCTTTCGCTCTTTCTTTTGGCCCTGTTTTAAAGTGGCATTCTCTAATTTCAGCAACTGGTGCTGTATATAATTGGCTTTGTTCATGGTGCGTTCAGTGATGCCGTTCTGTATAAGGTCGTTTTCAAAATTCTCCATCTGCTGCACCAGTTTCTTGGCAAGGTCACGGTCAGACTTGTTGATCATATCTTGCAACTGCTTTTCCAATTGCTGGCGTATCTGCTGCTGTTGTTTGTAGATTTCATAAATCTCTTTAAGCTCTTGCTCGCTCAAGCCTTCACCAGACTGCCCATCTTGGCCCTCCCCACCACTCTTTCCGCCTTGTGCCTCTTTTCCGTTCTTACCGTCTTGCCCTTTTTGGTCTCCTTCACTTCCCCCCTGCTTTTCTCCTTGGCCCTCTTCGTTGCCCTCGCCCTCTTTACCGCTTTCAGACTGCTGCTCACCTTTGCCCGATTTCCCCATCTGCCCCATCTGTTCATTCAACTTCTCTTGACCTTCGATAATATCGGGCAATTGAAAGTCACTACCGCTCTGCCCTGAGCCATTGCCCTGTTGCATGCTCATCTGCATATTGTCAAGCGTGTTGGCAAGAAAATCGGCCAGCGCATTGCTCGCGCTGATCACATACTGTTGGTACGCGGCCCCTTGATAGACCTGGTTCTCTGCAATGCTCTCTAAAGCCTTATCGATGTTGTAGTACACCTCGGTCACCTGTTCGTTTACAAACTCAGACAACTCAGCGCGTCTCAGTGAGAGCGCGAACAAGCTGTCGTCAACATGCTCGAACAGGTCGCGCAGTTCTTTCTGTTCGCGCACAGTGGCCGAAAAGTTGGAGACATCGATGTTGGCCTCGCCGACCTGATCAAAAAGGTTCTCTTGCTTGAAAGAAAAAATAACAAGGTTGTCCAAAATCTGCCTGAGCATCTCGGCATCTTCTGTGATGCTCGAACCCCCACCCATGGCCGAGGCACCTTGTTGAAGGCTCTCGCTCATCTCTTTCATCTTTTGGGCGGCTGATTTTTGCTTTTGGGAAGCATTGTTCTGGGTCTTTTGTTTTTCCTCGCTCTGCGAAGATTCTTCCATGCCCTGGTGCTTGTTGATTTCTTCCAGTGCTTCCTGTTGGTCTTGCTTTACCCCTTCCTGCTTTTTCTTGTCAATATCCAGGTCAAGGGGTTTTTTAAGGTTCTGGTTGTCTTTTTTTAGCTCGTCCAATTCATCGCTCAACTTTTCATACTTTTCGTTCAGCTTTTCCTGTTCTTTATTGGAAAAGTCCTGACCTAGTTTTTGCTCTGACAAAATCTCTTGTCTTTCTGCCTGCTTGGCCAATTCTTGTGCCAATTGTGAGGCCTTTTCCGTAACATAATACCGTTTGGTCAATTCAAGCAATTGCTCTAGGTTTCGTTGGTTCTTACCCTGCTGTTTGCCAAGCTCTTCAAGTCGTTTCTTTAAATCATCTTCCTCAATTTTATCGGCAATTTTATTCAGCTCTTGGAGCAACTTGGCATTTTTCTTGGCTTCCAGTTCTTGCCGCTCGAGCCGTTCCTTTAGCAATTGGTTGAGTTCGTCATCATTTTCCTGTTTGTCCAGGCTTTCTTTGAGCTGCTTGCTGAATTTTTGCATCAGGTCTTCTTGCTGTTGTTGTTTTCTAAGAAAGTTCTTGATTTCGTTCTTGTCGTTAAAATCAAGCCCTGATTGCTCTTTTTGCTTTTCGTTGATTTTCTCGAGTTCGGTCTTTTGCTCCCTAAGTTTTTCAAGGGATTTATCGAAATTATCCAAAACGGACTCTTGAAATTCCAGGTCCTTGCTCTTAAGTTCGTTATCGGTATACAACACTGTACTAAAAACCTGGCTCTTTGATACCTTGCCCCCCCTTAGGGCATCGTTGTCGACCACTTCAAATACCAATTGATATGCTTCGCCGGGTTCCACTTGCAAGCCCGAAGGAAATGTGTAGAAAAACTGCTGCACATTGCTCTTGGGCCGCTGCAACACCAATCGTTGAACCTCTTCGGGCCGCTCTTTTGGGTAACAAACCAAGCGTATCTCGCTCACTAGATAATCGTCGGACACCTGTCCTGAATAATATGATTCGTTCAAGTTCAGTGAGTCAAACGCCTGCTCGACCCTTATCTGTGGACTCGCATCGCGAACAACCTTAAAACTATACTCCAAAAATTCATGGTTCTTTACATTGCCGTTGCTGGTAGACAGGCCATAGTCTAAATTGTTGTACACCCGCTTGCTTAGGGAGAAGGCATTATCGGCCCTATCAAAGGCCAAAAGGGTATCGGCCAAATGGAGCTCAATCTGTTCGGTGTTCTTTCCCTTGATCTTCCATGTAGCGATGGTGCCCTCTGGAAAGGTCGCATTGCCTGTGCCTTTGAGCACCTCAGGGCTTCGCCCGGTATAACCTGGATACTGCAGGTGCAGTTCAAAATCTTGGAGCGATGGGGTCGGCAGGCTCACAATATCATAGACCCTCGAATTGTAGCCATTGGCCGTAAAATAAAAGCTTGATTCCTTTACAGGTGCTGAAAAACGATATTCAAAAACCCCTCCCTTCTTCTGCAACAACCATTGTTGACCATTGACCACGATATACGCATCTTCGGGCAACACCTCACCCTCGGTCACCATTTGTATGGTCAGGGGCCGGTCGTCAAAGACCTTCAGCTCGTTGTTCAGCAATCGGAACTGAAAGGGTGCCGGTGGCTCGTAGGCCATATCGTAATTGACCACCCGTTCATATGATCCGAAAAACGAACCCAGATTGCCGGTCAGTGCGATCAAGACCACCACCACAATCGGAATGGCCAAGTACTTTGCATATTTTAGGCTCTCTTTAAAATCGATGGCCTGTACGAACGGAACCGTGTCGAGTTCGTGTGAGCGTTGCCCGATACTGGCCAACAACAACTCCGACTTTTCATCATCCTCGGCAAGTTCGAGCAGGTTGTAGAGCTTGTCATCGACATGGGGAAAATGCTTCCCGATTAGCAACGAGGCCTGTTTGTTCGAAATGCCCTTTTTAATTCGAAACAGATAAAAGATAGGGGTGAGCACAAAATGGTAGAGCAGGTATCCCTCAAAAGCGATTACTGACAACAACAGCACCAAACGGGCGGTGGAGCCCATCCAAAAGAAATATTCAAGCGACAGTGCCACAAGAAAAAAGAGCAGACCGAAAGACAAGAACAACAACAGCCCCTTTACCAAAAGCTTTCGGTAATACTTTGTGATAAAGCCGTTCAGCTTATCGAGTATCTTGTCGTAACTGCCCAAAATCCAGTATCTTTAAATGGTTACAATCAAATCAAACCCCGTCAATTCGAAGGTTTTTCTTAGAAAAACGTGAACTGACCGCTTATTGTTAACGATATACCAAGATACCCGATATTAAAAGATCGGGCTGAAAAAGTTGTGTTAAAATGGACAACTGGAGAGATTTACGCTACCTAGCGGCCCTTACCATACCCCTTTCTGCGGCCATCAGTATCTATTTTGAAGGTTTGTGGAGTTATTTTACGCCCGTCTACGCCTTTGTGATCATTCCCATTTTAGAGGTGCTACTGCCGCAAGATACCAGCAACCTAGTCGGCGCAGAAAAGCAACGAAAGGAAAACAGCCGTTTTTTCGATTGGATGCTCTATCTGAACCTGCCCATTGTCTACGGCCTTTTGGGCTATCTCTTGTGGCATGTGGGCACCAGCGACCATGCCCCCTATGAGCTGGTCGGGCTCTGCCTCTCGCTTGGCATTGTACTGGGCGTCAACGGCATCAACGTTGGCCACGAATTGGCCATCGCCAACAGACAAGCGAACGGTTTTTGGGCAAGGCCCTACTGCTGCCCTCGTTCTATATGCACTTTTACATAGAGCACAATTTTGGGCACCACGCCCATGCGGCAACCCCCGAAGACCCAGCCACAGCACGCTATAACCAATCGGTATATTCTTTTTGGTTCACCTCGGTGACGCGACAGTACCGAAAGGCTTGGAAAATACAGCAAAAGCTGCTCGCCAAAAAGGAAAGAGGGTTCTTTTCCATAAAAAACGATATGCTTTGGTATGTGTTGCTGCAACTGGCCTATTTGGGGCTGGTTCTTGTCATTTTTGGCGCCACGGCCCTTTGGTTTGCCCTTGGGGCAGGGGTAGTGGGCTTTTTGTTGTTGGAAACGGTCAACTATATCGAACATTACGGGCTGATCAGAAAAAAGATGCCCTCGGGCCGATACGAACGGGTGCGCGAATGCCATTCGTGGAACAGCAACCATGTCATTGGCCGTATCGTGCTCTATGAACTCACCCGCCACAGTGACCATCACTATAAATCGGCCAAGAAGTACCAAGTGCTGGATTGCCACGACGTTTCACCACAGATGCCGTACGGCTACCCCACCAGTATGGTGCTTTCGCTGGTGCCCCCACTGTGGTTTGCCATTATGAACCCTAGGGTCCCTAATGAAATGAAGCCCGAAACAGATTCGTTTTCGCTCGCCTGATGCAATCACTATCTTTGCGGGCAAATTCTTGATGTATGACCAAAGTAAGGGTACGTTTTGCCCCGAGCCCGACCGGGCCATTACATATTGGCGGCGTACGCACCGCCCTTTTCAACTATCTCTTCGCGAAAAAACATGGGGGCGATTTTGTACTCCGGATAGAGGATACCGACCAAAACCGCTATGTTGAGGGTGCCGAACAGTACATTGTCGAAGCCCTAAAGTGGTGCGGTATTCCCTACGATGAGGGCATTGGAAAAGACGGTGGATTTGGCCCCTACCGCCAGAGCGAGCGCAAGCACCTGTACCGACAATATGCCGAAGAACTGGTCGAAAAGGGCAGGGCCTATTACGCCTTTGACACCCCCGAAGCCCTAGATGCACACCGAAAAGACCATGAGGCCAAGGGCAAGACCTTTATCTACAACTGGCACAACCGCCTAAAGCTCGACAACTCGCTGTCAATGATGCCCGAAGCGGTCGAAAAACGACTGAATTCTGGCGAGGACTATGTAATACGGTTTATGACCCCCCCTTATGAAACGGTGGTGTTGAACGACCTTGTTCGGGGCGAGATCAAGATCGACACCAACACCCTTGACGACAAGGTGCTGTTCAAGAGCGATGGCATGCCCACCTACCATTTGGCGAACATTGTGGACGACCATTTGATGCAGATCACCCATGTAATTCGTGGCGAAGAGTGGCTGCCCTCGCTGCCCCTGCACCAACAACTGTACGATGCCTTTGAATGGCAGGCCCCACAGTTCGCCCATTTGCCCCTGATCATGAAGCCCACGGGCAAGGGCAAGTTGAGCAAACGTGATGGTGAAAAAGGGGGCTTTCCGGTGTTTCCACTATCGTGGGAAGATGCCGTGGGGTATCGCGAAGCGGGCTATTTTCCTGAGGCCGTGGTTAATTTTCTTGCCTTTTTGGGCTGGAACCCCGGTACCGAACAAGAAGTGTTCTCGTTACAAGAGCTTGTAGAGGCCTTTTCGCTAGACCGTGTCAACAAATCGGGGGCCCGTTTTGATCCAGAAAAGACCAAATGGTACAATCATCAGTGGTTGCAGCGCAAGAGCGATGGGGAGTTGGCTAGTATGTTTGCGAAGGTGCTTGAACGCCAAGAGATTCCTCACTCCGTTCGGGATCACAACTATGTGGAAAAAGTGGTCTCCCTAATCAAAGAACGGGCCGACTTTGTACAGGATTTCTGGAAACTGGGCGATTACTTCTTTGTGGCACCGGAAAGCTATAACGAAAAGGCAGTGAAAAAACAGTGGAAAGAGGGTACGCCCGACATCATCAAACAAGTGGGCGAAGTACTGAACGGCATCGGTGATTTCTCTTCTGCCAACATCGAAAAACAGGTGAAAGACTGGATCGCCGGCCAAGAACTCGCGTTCGGTAAGGTGGTGCCGCCCCTACGTTTGGTCATCGTAGGCGATATGAAAGGCCCGCACTTGTTTGATATCATGGCCTTGTTGGGCAAAGAGGAGTGCCTGCGGCGGATCGAACATGCGTTGAACACGCTTGGGTAAGTTTGGGGCCATCTCCCCAAGGAAAGGAAACTTGGCAGTGCGCCAAACCTGTCATTTCCAAACCCGAACGCAGTGAGGGTGAGAAATCTCAATTTTCAGATTTCTCGTCGTCCCGATACCTCCCGATAGCTATCGGGGCGGGACTCTGTCGAAATGACTAAAACTCATGTTTCGGTAATTGGGAGGCATTAAGCAATCATAAAACCCGCTTTCACAATAAGTCATTTCGAACTGTCATGCCAAGCGGAGTTGAGGCAGAAGTGAGAAGCCCCATTTTATTTAATAGATTTCTCGTAGCTCATACTTCGCTCCCACGAAAAGACACAAAAACAACTTAGCAATAAGGTCCCGTGCTCTTATTTACCCTTGAATAGCAGCGTAAATTGTTCTTTTCTTCTTCTTGAAATAGGAACAGTGGAGCCATCGATCAACTCAAGATATCCACCGTCCTGTTTTATATACCTTTTTACAGAGCCAAGGTTAACCAAATGGGAATGGTGGGTCCTGAAAAAGCCAAAGTCATTAAGTACTTGCTGATAATGCCCCAAATGTTTGCTTGAAACAATTTTGGAGCCATCCTTCAGATAAATTTCGGTATACGGACCTTCAGATTTCAAGCTCAATATTTTCTTGATCCGCACAAATTCTACCGATTGTTCCATGGGCACGGCGATATTGGGGTCGTTAAGGTTAAAAGTGAGCAATTGGTTGATCAGCGCGTTCGATATTCTTGAATTGTTGTGTGAAAATCTCTCCACCTTGTTCACGGCGCTTATCAATTCTTCTACATCAATGGGCTTCAACAAATAATCGATAGCGCTAAATTTAAAGGCCTTAATGGCATAGTCATCATACGCCGTTGTAAAAACGACCATGTAGTCGTTATAGGTCAATTGCCTTAGAATCTCAAAACTTGTTCCCTCCTTCAACCGGATATCCAAAAACAAAAGGTTTGGCCTTAACCGTTCAATCTTGTTGACGGCCTCAGTAATATTATCGGCTTCGCCAACTATTTTCAGCGATTTGCAGTACTTGCCCAACAGGTTGGTCAAAGCACTTCGGCTGCGGGCCTCATCATCGACTATAAAGGTGGTTATTTTCTCCACTGATGGGTATTTTTAGTTCAACTCGTGTGCCTGCAGGTCGGCCGTTCTCAAAAAGGTCTATTATCTCAATACCTGTTCCCCTGAAAGGTTTTGATAACATGTTCAACCGTTTCTGAACCATGTTGATTCCTTCTGACTTATGGCGCTTCCATCCCATGAGCTCTTTTGATCGCTGCCTGCCCACCCCATTGTCTTCTATGACACAAAAAATATGGTCTTCCCTATCATAAAGTTCAACAAGTAAGCGGCCTCCCTCAGGTTTGTGCGCCAATCCATGGTGTATGGCATTCTCAATGAAGGGCTGGAACAACAATGCTGGAATTTCAATAGGTTCATCTTTTAATGATATGTCTACATTCAACTGGCAGCTAAATTTTTCGCCCAGCCTCAAGAACTCCAACTCAAGATAGTTCTTTATTACTTCCAATTCCTTCTGTAAAGTGGTTTTAGGGCTTCGAGAATTTTCCAAAACTCCACGAAGCAGCTTACTGAACCTGTTTAGATATCGAATGGATTTTTCTTCATTGCCTTCGGTAATCAGGTGCTGGATCGAGTTAAGGGCGTTGAAGATAAAATGCGGGTTCATCTGCGCACGCAGGGCTTGCCTCTCTAAAGAAAGGCGCTCTTCCCTGACCTTCGACTTGAACCGTAGTGATGCCATTCTGTTGGTATGTATGCCGACCAAAATGCCCATTACCAAGAAGGCCACAAGCGCGATAAACCAATTTGATTGATAAAAGGGCATCTTATTGGTGACCTGGAGTATGATCGGGTCGCTCCAATTGATATTGTCGTTCGACGCCTGCAGCATGAAACTATATTCCTTTGCCTTTAAATTGGTGTAATTCACCTGTCTAGTGGTATTGGCTGCGTATTGCCAGTCTTTATCCAATGCTGAGAGTTTATACCGAAATCTAGTGTCTTGGGGTTTTGAAAATGCCTGGGCCGAAAACTGAACGTTCAAATTGCTCTCATTTGGCCCCAGTGAAATATGGCCTATTGTCTCGAAAGAAGCATTGGTTTGGGCCTCTCGCCCGTCTATGGTAATTTTTTTGATGTACGGTTTGGGCAAATACGTACTTTTTTGAATGTCGTCTGGTTCAAAAAAGGAATATATGCCCCTAGACCCCACTACGATTTTTCTCCCCATCTTGCCCAAGTGCTCGTAACCGTACTTTCCTGGGTGGTGCAGCCCGTCGCTCTCATCAAAAGTTACACTTTCTTGGGCGTTTTGTGAGCTGTAGTAAACATTGTTCAGCAACCACCACAGCTTCCCGTTTTCATCAATCAAAGAGAATGTTGAATCATGGCTGTTGAGCTTTTCAACAGCGATTGTTGGCAAGACGGTCTTATCAATTCGAAAAATACCGCTGGTAAGCGAAAGGTATAGATATTGCCCTGATTCATATATGTGGTTCACGTTTCCAAATCCATTTCCAGACCCAAGCTCAGTAGAGAAATCGACAATTGAATCTCCCGGGGTTACTGCAAAAAGGTTGTCTTTCCATCCCATCCATACATTCCCAAGACTGTCTTTATGTACAATATCTCCCCTTAATCTAGTAATCTGTTGAAATTTTCTGCGGATGGCAGCATCATATCGTTCCACATCGCCAGAGACTATATTAACTCGATGAACGCCATTGGCCCTGGTCAGTATCAAGATGTTCTCATCGTCGAACAAAGTGGCGTCGACGAATTTGCCAAGCTGCCCGTCATTTTTGATGTTTATTTTCCGCATCTGTTCATCCCCAACCGTATGCACATAAAGGCCAGATTCTTCCAAAATGAACAAATTGTCGTTTCGTGGAATTATCTTGAGGCCCAAAAAAGACCCGGTCAACGGGGGAACATCAGTCGTGATAAGCTTCCAGGTGCCATTCGATGCATGATGGGCATAAAGGCCCTTTGCACCGAACACACAAAAGTAGATAGTGTTGCTTTTTTCGTGGTTGGTCACCGTTTTCGGAATGTTCCAATCATGGCCGCTGTGCATGGGGTTTTTGAGTGTTCTGATGCGTGACCTTAGGGTGTCTATTACCCGTAGGCCGTTGTCGCGCCCCATCCAAAGCCGTTTCTCACTATCCAAGATTAGCGGTGGGCTTTCAAAAATGCCAAGTGTTTCATTTACAGTGGCCCTATACTCTACCTTATTGTGTTCGGGATTTAGTAAAATGGCCCCTTTGGTCGAGCTTATCCACAATTTTTCTTCGTTGGTTTTAAAGATTCGAAACACGTGGTCTCGCGGGTTGGTGTCACTGGCTGGGCCAACAAAGAATTGTTGATGTTCTTTGGTAACTGTGTCAAATGTTAGATACCCGCCGTGCCAGGTTCCGAGATACAAGGTGCGGCCCGATTGAACTATTTCTGTTATGGTATTGCTCTCTTCTTGTATTGAAGGCCGCGCCTTGGTCATAAGAAACTGCTGGTATTGGTCCGTGCCAAAATCATATCTATATAACCCCGCTTTTCTGGATCCCAGCCATAACACTTGGTCATTATCTTGGTCGATGGTCAAAGACAGAAAAGTAGTGGCCCTATTCAACGAGTTTTCCACCCTTGTGTAAGCGTATTTTTTGGTATTTACATCAAATTTCAAAAACCCGTTATTGACTCCCAGCAAAAGCGTATCGTTGCCTCCATTTTTGTACGTAGCGGATAGTATGTTGTCGTACTTCCCATTTATGGTCCCCAGGTTTATAGAGTCGATTTTTCCAGACCGGTAGTTGTATAAGTAAATTCCCTTTCTGTGCACAAAGGTCATCTTGTGGTGCAGGCTATCTTTCAATATTTCCACAAAAATGCCCTTGAACCATTCATTCAGTTCCATTCCGTCGAATCTGAACACACTCTTTGAAGTGGCTATCCAAATAAGGCCGTGCGGGTCTTCTTCAATACGTATGATTTTATGGTCTTGAAGGGCCTCGGCAGACTTGAAGGTGGCATAGTTGTCTAAATCCAGTTGCCCGATGGATAGGGTCGGGAACGTCAGCAAAAATGACAAAAAAACTATTTTGCATGCTCGGGAAATCATTTATAAAGGTATCCATTTTTACTCATTTGCTGATAAAGGCTATGGTCTCTTCAATGATCTTGGGGCTCTTAAGATTGTGTCCCAAGCCATAGGTAGGACAATACATGATATTCGGATGTTCGTTCAACAAAGTCATGGGCTCAATGGCCGGAACAATTATGTCATCTCTGTCGTAGACCATAAAAACATCATCTTTGCGGGCATCAAGGTGCCTTGAAACGGACAAATGGGCAATTCCGTAGCCTGCGTAACGGGGAATCCATGGCACGATGCCCGTCAATATTTCTTCTTTGATACCTATGGAACCCCCGAATTTGAAAAGCAACGATTCGGCACTGTTGAACGATGATAGCAGTGCGATTTTGAAAGGACCCGTCTTTGTGCTTTCCTTTAGTGCCACAATACTGCAAAGCCCACCGATAGAATGGTTGATGACCCCGTGTAGATGCTTTGCCCTGTTGAAAACATGTTTTAGGGCCAATACGTAGTCTGGCAACGACAAAAACAATCCGGGAGAGGTGCCGTGTGCCGGGGCATCGACCACCACCGCACAATACCCCTTGCGTACCAGCTCATCTACATATAACTTCCAGCGAGCACCATAGGAGCCCCAACCGTGTACTAGGTAGACCTCGGGGCCCTTGCCATAGCTGTAGGTGTTAAAGGTTTTTTGCTTGCATCTGAAAATATGTTTCTTTCCCTTTGCGTAAAAGGCCATGTCTTTTGGTTTTAAGGGTTTTCTTACAGAAAACGAGAGAGCAGCCATGGTCATTTTATACGCGATGGTGGGCTGTGCCCTATACATTTGGTTGACGCTTTTCGAGAACCATTTGATTTGGGGAGGAAAAAAATTCCTGAGAAGCATTTCATCCGCGCTCAATGAGATGTTCTTTAGGGGGTCTTGTATGTTTTGCCCAGTTTTCAAACAGCTCTTTTTTAGAAAAAATAGTTTAGGGAAAAACGAAGTCGCGTATTGGTATCATAGTTGCCAAAAAAACCTGTTTTGCTTCCGAACAGAATGTCGGCGCCGGCCAGAAACTTGAGGTCTTCGAAAACATTGAATTCCATCGTGGGGTTTAGATAATATCCTTTTTCCTGCAGCTCAAAAACCGCTCTCAATCCACATTCAATATTGTAGTTGAGCCGGTATTCTATTTGTGCCAGAAAGGCTTTGTTAAAAATATGGTCAAGGTCGGTGGGGCCATATTCGACCCCCTCTGTATTGAAACTGTAGATGTACTGTGCCAACAGTTTCAGTTGTTGCTCTGGATCTTCAAAATCAAATTTGCGGTCAGTGCCCAATATTAGGTTGTAGAATACGTGTGGTCTCAGCATATTGTTTTCCAGTATCCTGCTTCTAATGGCCGTTGCCTCGGTCCAAAAATTCCACCGTCCGGCAAAGAATTCGCTTTGCCAACCCATATATTGAAGCTTGTGGTAGAGCAACTGTAGGGTATAGTCCGGGCCGTCAGCAGAGTTTTGGTTGCTGACCTCGAGCCTTCTTACCGGTATGTCGTTATAACCATGGTATGCCAAAAAGACTTGCTTGGTGCTGCCCAGCCCAACGGATAGCTCCATGCCCAATTGCACTTCGTCATATGTGTCAATCGATTCAATGTTGGCCAAATTCAAGCCCGAAGTGGTCCAACGATTGTTCTCGAAAAATAGCTTTGAGACCTTATAGACCGGAATGACCGTTATATCAATCTGAATTTTTTTATGCTGGAAACCGCCTTTAAACGACCAGTGACCACGTTCTTCATCCTTTGTATCAAGAAAATCATAATATTGGTACGTATTGGGAATGTCAGCCGAGCTCCAACCGGTCAATTTACTCCAGTCAACAATCTGTTTGCCCAGTGAAATTTTAAATTGTTCTGTTCTAAGCGTTACAAAAAGTTCCCGGGGCCCAACAAAGTTTCGTTTGGGCTCAAAAGTGTTCAGATTGACCTGTGTACTCGTTTTGAACATTATCGCGCTTCCCAATCGGTAATCGAGATCCAAATTGGTCTTCCATTCATTTTGGGTTGTTTCCAGTTCGTCGAGTTTTTGGGTATACCAGTACGATTCCATAACAGTGTTGCCACCAAACCGCAAGGAACTTGAAAATTCTGATTGTGCACATACAAACTGCACCGAGCACAGCAATAATAATTGTATGTGTACATACAGTCGCATCTATTCCTCTTCGAGATAAGCCAATGTAAAAGTCCTGTCAGGTATTGCTTTGTTCACCTGCAGGTTATGGTAAAAAATCTCGGTCCAATTGCCTGTTTTCAAATTTTTCATGGTTGCCCTTTTGGGTCTGTAATGATTAGCGCCCTTTACTTTTTCAATGCCAAAGGCCTCATACACTTTTAGTTCTTGTCCAGATTTATCGTAGAATAGGGTTTTTACATTGGTGTAATTTTTATTGTTGATCCATAGCAGTCGTTTTGAGTAACCACTGTTCTTACGTTCTGTGCCCAATACTGGCAACGCTTCTATGACAATACAATCAGAGCCATTTACGGTTTCTTTATCGACCACTCTGTATGCATAACTTCCCCTAGGCTCTGAAAGATATTTATTGATGTCTTCATAGGTCATTTCGGTGCCCATGAACCGGTCGGTCATTCTACTGGGAGAGATTTGCCTGGCCCTTCTCAAGACGGGTAGATACAGCCACTGTTGATCATCTTTTAAGTTGTTTTGAATAGTTAGTGTTGCGGTTCCCCTGACATCTGCCGGTTCCTCAAATCGCAGCGTTAGCTTATAACAATCCTGGGTTTCGGGACGTCGTTTGATAAACTGTCTGAGTCTGCGCGTTTGTACCCTGCCCCTTTTACTGTGGTTGTGGTACTCGATTTCGCTGGTGAGAAAATCTATCCGTGCATTTTCTTGGTAGCGCTGCATAATGGTATTTGCGCTCTGTGCCCTCATTTCGAAACCCATTATAAAGGGCACCAGTGCCAGTAGAAGCGAATGTGTTTTCATGTTTTTGTCTTTATGCTGTAATGGTTTTTGTCTTGGATACAACTGATGTCTTCAGTAGGGCGAACAGAGCGGGATATAGCAGTATGGTGTTCACAAAAATGAGCAGCATTGAAAAGGCGAGGAGCCAACCAAAATGCTGTACAGGCAAGAACCCGGAAAAGGACAATACGGAGAAGCCGACAATATTGGAAATGGCATCAAAGAAAATTGCAATGCCAACATGGGTAACCGTATCGGCCAAGGCCTCATGGCCCACCAACCCTTTTTGTTGTCGGTTCTTATAAAACCTTGACAAATAATGGACAGAAAAATCTATTCCGATACCCACCACCATCGCGGTCAGTAATGCCGTGCTTATGCCTAATCGAATGCCTATTATACCCATGCACCCAAAAATCATCACCAGTGAAATGGCAATTGGTACTATGGTGGCCATTCCTTTTTTAAAGGACCTGAAAAGTATGGTGCATGTCACCAAAACTATGATCAGGGCCAACAAGATGTTTTGGATTTTACCCAAAACAATATAGTCTGCCAGTGAAATTCGGTTGACCACATCACCACCAAGGGCCATGCCTACTTTTTCAACATCAAAGTGCTTGTTGTGCAGAGATGTGATCTGCCCATAGATTTTCTTATGGTCTTCCGGTCTTGATGATTTGATGAAGGTCTGTAATTTAATACGCTGCATAGACTCGTCAACCAGCACGTATAAATCGCCTGGATCAGATGACATCTCATACAGCATAAGGTATTGTGATATCTTGTCTGAGGTCAATACAGGTTCTTTGGCTATTGCCTTCGCTTCAAAATTCTTCTGAACTAGCCCGATGACATCAAGGTAAGAATTGACGCTTCCTATATTTTGCAATGTGGCAACATCGCTTTGAAAGTTCTTGACCCTGTTCACAAAGTCGGGGTCTTTAATGCCATTTTCTTGATTGGTGTCGAGCATAATGTCTATAATGCGAACACCGCTCAAATGGTTGTTGAACACTTCTGCTGCCACCCGGCCCTTGTGTGTTCTGGGAAAAAATTTGGTATAATCATCTCCAATATTGATTTGTAAGCTGAAGTAGGCAAACACCACCAATATTACGGAATAGGCCAAAATGACCAGGTTTTTGCGTTCAAATGAAGCCCTGCTCAATCGTGCCAAAGTCGTTGCCAACCAACTAAAGCGGTTTAAATTATTGGTTTGTAGCTTCATTAAGCTGCAGGCTGCGGGCAGAAAGGTCAGGCAGATAATCGTGGCGAATAAGAATCCGAACGCCCCTATTATGCCAAACTCCCTTAGTGAAACAATCTTAAAAATCAGCAGACTCGCTGAACCCAGTGCCGAAGTAAGACCTGTTATGGCAATTGGCGGGGCCACTTTTTCCAAGGCCTTTACAGCCGCTTCCTTACCCTGCGACGATTCTTTGGCCGAATGGTAATAGCTGTACATAAAGTGAATGCCATAAGAGCTCGCCACCGCCACCATAATAACGGGCAACGCGTTTGAGACCACGGTCATTGGCAATTGGCAATAGCCCATAAATCCGAGGGTCCATATGATGCTCAAGATTACCATAAGGGCCGGCAATATGGTGGCCCTCAATTTTCTGAAACAGAAGTAAAACCCAAAGAAAACGATTAGAATGGCCAAGGGAATGAGCTTCGAGGTGTCACCACTAATGCCCCGCTGCACTTCTTCTACCAAAACGGGCGCTCCCGTAACATGTATTCTTTCCGGACCTTGAAATCTTTGAACAATGTCATTGACCGCTGTAAATACCGATTCCCCTTCAAAATTATCGTCAAGGTTTGCGGCAACAATGGCCAATTTATGGTCTTCTGACACCAATTTGCCATAGACCAAGTTATTTTCAATGACATCGGCCTGTAAGGTTTTCAGATCATGGGGCGTTTGGGGGATACTATCCAAAAACCCATTGAATTCAACGCCCCAAGCTCGGTTTTTTATATTCTGTACCGTTGCCAGGCTATTAATCTCATCGCTCCGAACAAACGGAATTTTTTCTACAATCTCGGTAATGGCCTTGATTTTTGTTAGTGTGCCCGTATTGTATATGTTGTCAGCCTCAATTCCGATCAATATCGTTGAACGCTTGTCGAAGTGTTTCTTCAGCAAGTTGTACTGTTTAATTATCGGATCGTCTTTCGGCAATTCGCCATCGAAACTATTGCGGTATTCCAATTTGGTGATTCCATAACCCAAGACAATGGTTATGACAAGCAATGACAGTAGAATGGGTTTTGGCCGGCTGGTTATGAACTTGTACAAATGCATTGCTGATAGTGTGTTCTGTAATTTAAAAAAAGAGAAGGCTATGGGGTGTGCCCTTTCTAACAATTGGAAGCTTACAGGCATAAGTGTGGATGTTCCCTTAATAAGTGTTGCTTGGGGTCAACAGGTACGCAAACAGAGGCGAAACGATTATTTGTGTACAAGGGGGAAGGCCCCCTCTGTTCAATCTATTACAAAAAACGGGTGTCAGCAAGCAGTCGTTGGGTAAAGAGGAATGCCTGCGGCGGATTGAACATGCGTTGAACACGCTTGAGTGAGTTTGGCTCCTTCTCCCCAAGTAGAGGGGACCTGATACCAGGTTATTTTATCATTCCTGCGAAAGCAGGAATCCACTAACACGATTTAGATTCCGCATCAAGTGCGGAATGACATAAAACCATGTTGGTGATCGTCGGCGATATGGAGACCCATTGTTTTGTCATTCTGAACCCGCCGTAGGTCGTGGGTAATCTCAATCCAGATTTCTCCTTGCTTCGCATCGTCGAAATGACAATAGGACGTAACAAAATACATCGAACAACGACCCATGTTATCCAATACTTTTGTACTTTTCATTTCTAACCATTTAAAATATATGCTATGGGTAATTTTCTCTTGATTCCGTTTATCTTTTTTGGGCTGATCATTCTGTTCGCCTCCTTTTTTGTGGTAAAACAACAGACCGCTGCCGTTGTGGAGCGTTTTGGGCGTTTTCAAAGCATCCGTAATTCGGGGCTGCAGATGAAGATACCCCTTGTGGATCGTATTGCGGGCCGGTTGAGCCTTAAGATCCAACAGCTCGACGTTATTGTCGAGACCAAGACCCTTGACGACGTCTTCGTAAAACTAAAGGTTTCGGTGCAATACGTGGTCATTAGAAGCAAGGTGTACGAGGCCTTTTATAAACTGGAATATCCGCACGACCAGATTACCTCGTATGTTTTTGATGTGGTACGTGCCGAAGTGCCCAAGATGAAGCTCGACGATGTTTTTGTGAAAAAAGACGACATTGCCATCGCCGTAAAGTCTGAACTACAAGATGCCATGCTCGACTATGGGTACGACATCATCAAGACCCTGGTTACCGATATAGACCCCGATGCCCAGGTAAAGGCGGCCATGAACCGCATCAACGCTTCGGAACGTGAAAAGATCGCCGCCCAGTTCGAGGGCGATGCGGCCCGAATATTGATCGTTGAAAAGGCAAAGGCCGAGGCCGAAAGCAAACGCTTACAGGGGCAGGGCATTGCCGACCAGCGCCGTGAAATCGCCCGGGGCCTTGAAGAGTCCGTTGAGGTATTGAACAAGGTGGGCATCAACTCGCAGGAGGCCTCGGCCCTGATCGTGGTGACCCAACATTACGATACGCTGCAGGCCATCGGAGAGGAAACGAACACCAACCTTATTCTGTTGCCGAACTCGCCACAAGCGGGCAGCGATATGCTCAACAACATGGTGGCCTCGTTTACGGCCAGCAACATGATCGGCGAACAGATGAAAACCCAGAACAAGAAAAAGGGTTCTGATTCTTGATCCGAATAGAACATTGTCCGTTCGAGCACAATCGAGAACACAGACATAAGAAGCAAAGCCCTGCCTTGAGCGGGGCTTTTTCATTTTAAACGCATTCAACGGCGTTTTAAGACCGCATGCACAGAAACACCTTGCCCAAAAAAGAAAACCCCTCAGAATGCTTTTGACGCAGCGGGATTTCATAGAAAATACCGATTGATATATTTATTTGGATAAGGTTTGGCTATGCAGTGGTTTTTTGGTCATTTCGACAGGGCGGTCCCGATAGTTATCGGGATAGCGACGAGAACTCTCATGAATTTTTCGCTGACGTTCAGAATGACAAAAAAGTGTCAAGCGTCACTTCGACTGATTCGACCCGTGGTCGCATCGTATCGAGAAGTATGTGCCAAAATTTTCTTGTTTTCTGACCGCCTATCTTCGAACAGGTTCAAAACGGCAAAGGGATTCCTGCTTCCGCAGGAATGATATCAATCCTTCTGCTCCAACTTCGCCCAGGTATCGCGCAAGGGCACGGTGCGGTTAAAGACCAACTTTTCGGCAGTGGAATCTTTATCGACATTAAAATACCCCAATCGTTGAAACTGAAAACGGTCGCCCGGCTTGGCTTCCTTTAGACTGGGTTCCAGATAACCGGTTACCTTCTTGAGCGAGTCGGGGTTCACAAATTCCATAAAATCCCGGTCTTTATGTGCATCTGGGGTCGGGTCGTTAAAGAGACGGTCGTACATACGAACCTCGGCCGTAATGGCATGCTTTACCGATACCCAGTGCAGGGTTCCCTTGACCTTTCGCATGCTTTCTTCAGTGCCACTTCCGCTTTTACTTTTGGGGTCATAGGTACACTGCACCTCAATAATATTCCCATCGGTATCTTTTGTGCAGCTTTCGGCCTTGATGATGTAGCCGTTCTTCAAGCGCACCTCGCCGCCCAGCTTCAACCGGAAAAACTTTCTATTGGCCTCTTCGCGAAAATCATCTTTTTCGATATAGATTTCCCTTGAGAACGGCACCTGTCTGTAACCAGCGGATTCATCTTCGGGATTGTTCTCAGCTTCGAGCCATTCTTCTTCCCCCTCGGGATAGTTGGTGATGACCACTTTTAGGGGATCCAACACGGCCATTACCCTTGGTGCGATCTGGTTGAGATGGTCGCGCACATGAAACTCCAACAACGACACATCGACCACATTCTCGCGCTTGGCAATGCCTATGGTATCGGCAAAGTTACGAATGGCCTCTGGCGTGTACCCACGACGGCGCATACCAGAAATGGTGGGCATACGGGGGTCGTCCCAACCACTGACAACGCCCTCTTCTACCAATTTCAAGAGTTTTCGCTTGCTTACCACGGTATGGCTGAGGTTGCGGCGCGCAAATTCGCGCTGTTTGGGCCGGAGCCTGTCTTTTGATACCACTTGGTCTAAACACCAGTCGTACAGCTCGCGGTGCGGTAAAAACTCTAAGGTACACAACGAGTGCGACACTTGTTCGATATAATCGCCCTGCCCGTGCGCCCAATCGTACATCGGATAAATACACCAATCGGTATTTGTTCGGTGATGTGCCTTGTGCAGCACCCGGTACAAGATGGGATCGCGCATCAGCATATTGGGCGAGGCCATATCGATCTTGGCCCGCAGTACATGTTCGCCCTCGGCAAACTCCCCATTCTTCATACCCTCGAACAACCGCAGGTTTTCTTCAACTGAACGGTTGCGGTAGGGACTTTCGGAGCCCGGTTCGGTCGGGGTCCCCTTTTGTTTGGCCATTTCTTCAGAAGACTGGCTATCTACATAGGCTTTGCCGTTCTTTATCAATTCCACCGCCCAATCGTACAACTGCTGAAAATAATCGGAGGCATAACACTCCTTATCCCACTCAAAACCAAGCCATTCGACATCCCTTTTAATGGCATCGACATACTCTTGCTCTTCCTTGGTGGGGTTGGTGTCGTCAAACCGAAGGTTTACAGGAGCATTGTACCGCAACCCAAGACCAAAGTTCAGGCAAATGGAGCTGGCGTGGCCCACGTGAAGGTAACCGTTAGGCTCCGGTGGAAACCGAAAACGCAGTTGCTCAGGCGTATAGCCCGACTTGAGATCTTCTTCAATGATATGCTCTATGAAATTCAGCGATCTTTCTTCTTTTCCCATGCTTAAAATTGAAGCACAAATGTAGCAAAATTGGGGCTTTCTATATGTCTTTTGCATTGTTCTTCATACAAATACGCCCATTTCACAACAGTTTTTATGGGAGCCACAACATTAAGTTTACAAGGCGACGAAATAAGATCATATTTGTTTTAGAATACTGTATGGAAAAATCCCGCCAAGGCGGGCACTAAAACTAACAACACGAAAAAAATGTTCGATCCGATCCCCCAAAGTCGTGTCGAACCCGTAAAGCTACCATAGCCATGAGACCTATTTTTCCAAATCGTATTCTACCATTGGTCGTTGCCTGTTTGTTCTTCGGAGCGCAGGTGAACGCACAGGTGTTGAACAAACCAGTACCTGCCGACAACCCGAACCTACCGGGCAACTCTGCTTGGACCGCCGCTTGCGCTTCTTCAGATTTCAACGAATATTTCGTCAATTTCACTTGGGCCCCGCCGTTGGTGAACAGCGACAACGAGTTTATCCTCGAGCTTTCTGACGGCAATGGCGATTTTGCCACTGCCACCGAACTGGCCCGGGTAAGCGACCAAAACACAAATTTTGATTTCGATTTTCAATTTGCATTGCCCACGGACACCCGTGGCGAAAACTACCGCATGAGGGTGCGCAGCACCAGTCCCGCTGTTACCAGTCCGTCCTCCGATCCGTACGCCATGTACTACATCGATTATAATTCACCCATCTTGATCAGTCAAGATGGCAACGGAACCATTCCCCCGGGCGGAACCATCAATCTCTGCGATGGCAACTCCATCACCTTGAGCCCGCACAACGTGCCCAATGCAGATACCTATCAGTATAAATGGTATCGCAGTGGTACGCCATTGAGCGAAACCAGTGAAAACCTGACGGTTTCTTCGGCCGGTATGTATTATGTGGAAATCGATTATGGGGCCACCTGTTCAGGGTCGGCCAATACCCTTTCGAACACCATCGAGATCACTACGGGCAGCAGTCAGGGCATTGCCATCAACCCCCCTTCAAAAACAGCATTGTGCCCCGGTGAAACCGAAACCTTACAGGCAAACATTACAGGAACCGGCCTGACCTATACTTGGTATAAAGATGGTACGGCCATTACCACGCCCACCGTTGATGACGATTCGTATGTGGTGGATGCCAATGTATCAGGTTTTGAAGGAGATTACCAAGTAGAAATTTCGGGTGCCGGTGTTTGTCAAGAACGTTCGGCGGTAGTGACCATTACAAACGCAGGAAACTTTACCGTTACGCGCGACAACCCTGCAACCATCGTTATCCTGCCCTCTCAAACAAAAACCTTGACGGTTTCAACGACCGCCAGCAGCCCCAACTACCAATGGTATAAGGATGGAAGCCCTATATCGGGCGCCACCAATAGCTCACTCGATGTAACCGATGTCGGCACCTACTTTGCCCGCGTAACTGAAAGCGGGGGCGCCTGTGCGGCCTCACCCGTAGATTCTGAAACCACCCAAGTGGTGGCACCAGATTCGTTTGAGTTCGTGATCGACTACAGCACCTCATATACCGCCTGTGAATCGACCGATGTCACCATCGGACTTTTGCAGATCAATGCCGTTGCCTCTGATGGAAGCAAAACCGATGTCACCACTGATATGGAAGCAACCTTCTCGTACCAATGGAGAAGAAACGGGACTGATCTGGCCGGTGAAACGAACAATACGCTCATGGTAACCGACAACACCGATAATGGCGATTTTATACTGACCGGTACAGCTGGAGCCTTCAATGCCTCGTCAAACACTTTGTCGGTGCAGTTGAGAACCTCTGAGAGCATTGCCATCAACAGCAGTGCCACCGTGGTCTGCCCCGGAGGAGACCCGGTTACCTTGACAACGACCCGTGACTTGAGCGGTGAGACCTTTGAATGGCACAGAAACGGCATTGATACCGGTTCAACCGCCACCGAACTGACCGTGACCCAATCGGGCACCTACCGTTTGATGGTCAACATCGACGGCTGTATGGTACCCTCGAACGAAATTGCCGTTTCCGATTTTGATGATTCACAATTGGTCATCGATACAGATGAGAACATTGTAATCCCCGAGGGAGAATCGATTACGGTGACCGCCAGCGGAGCAGATACATACAATTGGTACAATACCAACAACGACCTCTTGAGCAACTCAGACCGGGTAACGCTCTCGGAAGAAGGACAATATGTGTTGGTGGCTAGCATTGGTGATTGTGAAGCGACCCGACAGCTATCTGTAGAGTACCGCGACAATTTCAGGGTACCCAATGTGGTGACCGCCAATGGCGATGGCATCAACGACCTTTGGGTGCTGCCGAATACCTATTCTCGACGTTCTGACGTGACCGTCACCATATATAACGAAAAGGGCCAAGAGGTCTTGAACGTCACCGACTATCAAAACAACTGGCCACAATCGAGCACATCGTTCTCTGAGCAGAACATGGTGTTCTATTACAAGATCAGAAAAGAAAACCAAACACTAAAACAAGGAACCATTACGGTTATCCGCTAGGACCATGTACAAAAAAGTATTGCCTTTATTGCTAGTCTCGCTTTTCTTTATGGGCCCTGTAACCGCCCAAGAAGAAAGCCCGGCCGTTACGTATAGTGCCCCTTCGCAAAACCTGTTGAAGTTTAACCGGTTCTTGATCAACCCAACCTTTTCAACGGTCAGGGAAGACAAGTCGTACATCAACCTGTTTCATAGAAACCAAGCGGTATCTTTTGATGACAATTTTCAGACCTATTTCTTGAGCTATAGCGGTAGAATAGGGGATAGAAGCGGTTTGGGCGTGAGCCTATACACACAACGCGAGGGTATATTCAACAACTTTGGGGTGTTGGCCAATTACGCCTACGGGGTAAAGCTGAGCGAACAGAGCAATTTTACCTTTGGGGCAAACTTTAGTTACTATAACAGTGGCCTTGACCAGAACAGGGCCAGTTCATTGGACCCCAATGATCCGCTTTTGGGCCGGAACAATAGCACATTGCTTTTGTTTCAACCGGGTTTCAACCTTTCGTTCGGCCGTTTTGATTTCGGGGCTTTTGCCGAAAACCTGTTCGACTACAATCTAAAAACCAACGAATCAAATACCGAATTCAGCGAAAAAACGTATTCGGCCCACCTACAATATACCCATCAGTTTGAAAATGCCTCGGGCATTTTTGAACAAGGCCGGCTGATGCCGTTGGCCAGGGTACGAAAAGTGGGTGAAGAGGATATATCCCTAGGGGGTGGACTCATCATGGACCTACCAAAGCTAGGGTGGCTACAAGCCGGTTATGATGACCTTTTTGGTGCTTCTGCCGGGGTGGGCTTTAACCTGAACCGCAGAATTTCACTCGGGTATACCATGGAAAAGGGATTGAGCAATGATTTGGACAATCTCGGACTCACCCACGAAATCTCACTGGCCTATTCGTTTACCCCAACCCTGACCGAAGACCGTGTAATGCTTGAAAAGGAAGATGAATTGGTAAGCAACGAGGAGGAGGAAACTCCGATTGAAGAGCTCACGCTATCAGAAAAAGACATGAGGATTGCTGAGCTTGAACGCAAACTGGCCGAAAACGATGCCATTCTCGATGAACTGCTGTTTCGGCAAGACTCACTCGAACAAAACCGTCAACGCGACCTAGAGCGACGGTTTGAAAACGTTATGCGCCTTGTACGCAGGGAAACACAGGGCAAAAGGCCTGAACTGGAACAGCAGGCCCGGGAAACCTATTTCGCGGGAACTGATGTGGCGCCCACCGATACAAACAAACAACAGCCCCTGGCCAACCATGGGTTGACCAACAATACCTCGGCCAAAAAAATCATCAAACTCAAAGATACCAACAGGCCCATTGAATCAAAGCCTGTGGCAGTGCGTGAGGACAACAAAAAAGATAACATTCGGTATAAAAATACTTCTAGAAGCTTCAGGTCATTTACCATTCCAAATGTACAGAGCGGCCATTATTTGATTGCCAATGTATATCGTGGCACCAAGTACATGAACAAGTTCATCGATGAGTTAAAGGCCCAGGGCATAGAGGCCGATTACTTCCAAAATCCGAAGAACGGCCTCAACTATGTATACCTAAAGGGGTATGCCAATAAGCAAGATGCCATCAATGCCTATCGTACCAAGCTCAACGGCACCTATCAGGGCGATACTTGGGTGATGAAGGTAACAGGCGACTACGACAACACACAATACGCCAGCAATGAGGTGTCTGATTCAAAATACGACGATACCGCCCTACGACAAAATGTGGTATCTGCCGATCAAGAGCCCTCTGGCAACACACAAAGGGGCATCGCCTATAAAACATACGACATAGACGGGCTGGGTTCTGGTTTCTATATCATTGCCAATGTCTTTGAAAAACCTTCGAATGCCAAGCGCTTTGTCAAAGAACTGAATGCCAAGGGGCTCAGTGCCAGTTACTTCATCAATCCGGAAAATAACTACCGGTATGTGTACCTGAAAAGGCACAGCGAATGGACAAGCGCCTTGATTTCATACTACTCCAAACTGAACAATCAATACCATGACCAAATATGGATCATGCGTGTTAAACCAAACCATATAAGCTAAATGAAAAACCGGCTGTTACGAATAGCACTATGTCTCGGCATAGGCCTATTCTCTTTTATTGGGTTTTCACAAGAATACAACAACTTTGAGGTTCGCTACCAAAGCAACCTCAGGGGTGACCTGACCTTTATCGGCAACAGTATAGTGAACCGAGATGGGGGCACCTCAACCACAGAACCCAACGATCCCTATAACAACTTGAGCACCAACTGGAGCTCGAACCCCGAGACGGGTGGGCGCTTCAACTATAACGATTACAAAGACATGCGCTACATTGATGTGGACAACGACCCATCGACGTTCAGTTCAAGTAGTGCCACGTTTACGTTTCCACAGCCTGATTGTAACCTGATACGTTACGCTGGGCTTTATTGGTCGGCGACCTACCCTAGGGACGAGGCCTCTGATCCCGTTGGTACGCCTCGACAATATCCTATAGACCAAATACGGTTTAGGGTGCCCGGCGGCACCTACGTAGATGTCACCGCAGATGAAATCTTGTACGACGGCCTTACCGATCCCGCTTTGCAGTCGAACTCACCATACGCCTGTTATGCAGATGTGACCAGCCTTGTCACCGCATTGCCCGACCCGACCGGAGTGTACACCGCGGCCAATATACCTGCTGCGCAGGGCATTGGCATCTCCAATTCGTTGCCAGGGGGTTCTGCAGGTGGTTGGACATTGGTAGTGGTCTATGAAAACCCGACCCTGACCGGAAAGCTTATTACCACTTTTGATGGTTTTGCCAGGGTTACGGGAACGAATTCAGTAAATATTCCTTATTCCGGTTTTGAGACTATTCCCGTAGGGCCCGTGAACGCTTCTCTAGGGGCTGCGACCTTGGAAGGTGACTTTCGAATAGCCGGTGATGGCCTTCGTTTGGAAGGAACTGCCTTAAGCAATGCCTCTAACCCCGTCAACAACTTTTTTAATAGTAACATTACTCTGAACGGAGCCGATTTGGCGGGTAGAACACCCTCAAGTTTAAACACTCTGGGGTACGACACCGATATTTTTATGCTCAACAACCCGGCAAATTCGGTGCTCTCCAATGGTCAGACATCTGCGACCTTTACCTTTTCCACCAATGGTGACCAATACTACCCTTTCTTCAACTCCTTTAACGTTGAGATCATTGAGCCGAACATCGTGCTTGAAAAACGGGTTGAAGATATTGCCGGTAACGACATAACAGGCGCGGGCGTCAACCTCGGCCAGTACCTCGATTATGTGCTGACCTTCCAGAACATCGGAAATGATGACGGTACAAATTATACCATACGAGATGTGTTGCCCATCAATGTAACGTTGGACGAGGCAACCATGAGCCTGCCGCCAGGGGTTACCTATACCTTTGACGCACCCACCAGAACCATCGTTTTTACCATTCCAGACAATCTAGTGGAGGAAGGAGACTCTCCTTTCGACATTCGAATGCGCGTACAAGTTGCCGAGAACTGCTTTGACTTTATCGATGCCTGTACCGACATCATTCAAAATTTGGCCTATTCTACCTATCAAGGTGTCATAAACACCGCGGTCATTACCGACGACCCCAGTGTGACCGATTTTGATAGCTGCGGATATACCGTTCCCGGAGCCACCAACTTTTTGCTCGATGACCTTGAAAGCTGTGACTTTACCAGAACCGTTCAGCTCTGTGGTGACGATGTGGTGCTCGATGCCGGCGACAATTTTGACTCGTACACTTGGTATCTTGACAATAATGGCGACCACCTTATAGATCCGGGTGATACCGTGATCACAGATGGTGATCCAGACAACGACCCCAGCACCTTGTTGGTAAGTGACACCGGTATCTATATCGTTGACAAAGATGTGGCCGACCCTTGCAAGGGTTTTCAAGAAATCATCATCGTGACCCTCTTTGGGGCCACCCAGACCAACCCGATCACCGAGCTTATCAACGACACTACAAACACCGTCGAGGGCGAAATTGTGGTCTGCCCGAACGATGGCGAAGAGTTGCCACAGGTTTTTCTGTGTGGGTTGAATGATACTGAGCTGATCCAAATCAACATACCCGATGCCGACAGCATTGTTTGGGAGCAATTGGATGAGTCTAGCTGCCCAGCGGCAACCGCCGATTGTGCCAACAAAGACAACGGCTGTACCTGGAACACCGTTGACACCGGAAGCGATTTTCTTGCTTCGGATGCAGGGCAGTACCGTTTACAGATCAACTACCAGAACGGATGTTTCAGTCGCTTCTATTTCAACATTTACAAAAACCCGCTTGACCCACAGTACAACAGCAGCGACATCATTTGTAACACCCCTGGCAACATAACGGTCACCAACATGCCCATCGACTATGAGTATCAATTGGTCGATGCCACCAACAATAATGTTTTGGTACCCTACAGTGCCAATAACGGCCCCAGTTTCACCATTAACAACAACGGTGCCTACCGTGTTGAAATGCGGCAACAAGGTGTTGTTGACGGATGCGTGTTTGTGTTGGACAACATCGGAATCCTTGAAAGGAATTTTCAGGTCGATGTAACGACCAGAGATACTGATTGCAACGGTCTGGGCGAAATCTCCATAAACGTATTGGATGTAGAGCCCCAGTACTACTATGAAATCTCTCAAGGAGGAACCACGGTTGATACATACGGCCCTTCCGACGACAACAATTATACCTTTCAAAACCTAAACCCGGGCATCTATGATATACTGGTGACCACAGATGACGGCTGTAACCATACCGAGCAGGTGACCATCGTGGATCGCACCGATCTTGATGTGGGCGCCAGCCTTACCAAGAACATCGACTGTACCGATGGCATCATTACGGTAACAGGTTCAGGGGGCTTCCCCAACCCAGAATATAGCTATGCCATTTGGAGCTATAATGGCGTGGATCTGTACAGTGGTGCGACCGAAGCCGACCAGGTTGCCAATATTCCCGGCACCGCATATCAATCGACCAATGACTTCTTCTTTACCAATGGTGAAGAGGGCGATTATGAATTTGTAGTGGTCGATGGCAATCTTTGTCACCATATTTCGAATGTGGTGACCATCGTGGTGGCCCCTGCGGTGGAATACGACCCGTTGATCGTCACCGATGAAACCTGTTTTGGTGCCGCTGATGGATCCGTAGCCATCAATGTGACCAACACAAACGGCTATTCATTGTCATATACCCTGACATACCCCGATACCTCAACGGCAACCAATACTTCCGGTTCTTTTACAGGATTGGGCCAAGGAGCCTATTCGCTCACCATTACCCAAACCCAGGGTGGGGTTTCGTGTGACTTTGTGGAAACCTTTACCGTCGGCGGACCTGCTGATGGTGTGACCGGTACGGCAGTTTTGACACAAGACTATACCTGTCTACAAAATGGAATTATCGAGGCACAAGGCGTTTCGGGCGGTACAGGCCCTTACGAATACAGTATCGATGGGGTGAACTTTGTTAGTGGGGCAGGGGCTGAAACTTTCCCGAACCTGACCGACGGCACCTATACCATCACCATACGTGATGCAAGCGGTTGTACGTTTGTAACCAACCCTGTGACCATTGACCCGTTGAATCCTCCTACGAATCTGACCTTTTCGGCCACACCGCCAAACTGCCCGACACAGACTTCTGATGTAACCGTTGCGGTAGTGGATGGCAATGCCCCCTATCTTTTTGAGATTACCGCGCCATCACCCATAGCGGCCACTTCCATTTCAGGAAACACCGCTGATTTCGATGGTTTGGCGCCGGGTACCTATACCTTTAGGGTGACCGATGACAAGGGCTGCGTTTATTCTGAAGATTTTACCATAGACCCAGTGACCCCGATTGGTGTTGTGGGCCAATTGGTTCAAAATGTGACCTGTTTTAACGATACGGACGGTGAGGCGCTATTCACCGTTTCAGGCTTCAACACTTCGTATGATTACACGGTTACAGGTCCTTCCGCCTTTAATGGAACCAACGAAACCAGTGCTACCATCAACCTTACGGGGTTGGATGATGGCACCTACACCATTGTGGTCACCGACAACGAAACCAACTGTACGGCCACAGCCGATGTGACGATAAATGCGCCCGCAGCCGCATTGACCATCAGTGCTGCAGAAACACAGCCCACTTGTACTACAGATGGTAGTGTGGTCTTGACTTCCACTGGCGGTTGGGGAAGCAATACCTTTACCCTTACCAACCCAGATACAACCCTCTTCGGAACCAATTCGACCGGGGTGTTCAACAACTTGACACAGACGGGCACATATACAGCTTCGGTGACAGACGCCAATGGCTGTACCGTTTCGACCACTTTTAATCTGAATGCGGCAGTTGCACCGGTACTGCAGGTTACCCCAAACGATGTTTGTTATGATGATGCGGTTGGTTTGACCCTGACCGCCACCGTAACATCAGGAGGGGATGGCAACTTCGAGTACAGCTTGAATGGTGGTGCCTTTACCACCAACAATGTGTTCAGTGGTTTAACGTCTGGAACATACACCATTGATGTGCGCGACGGAAATAATTGTACCGATTCTGAAACAATCACCATCAACCCAGAGTTGACGGTAACGGCAACCGCACCCAACATTACGGCATGTGGTACCGATACCGATATCGACATTACAGCTGCCGGTGGCGATGGCAATTATGTATATGCCGTGGTGAACGATGGGGTAACCCCAACACCAGGCGATTTCGCGACCAGCAACCCAGTAACGGTAACTGGCACAGGTGATTACGACGTGTATGTGCGCGACAATAACGGTAATGCGGGTTTCTGTGAGGCCTCTTTTGACATTACCGTTGTTCAAGATGCCCCAATTTCAATAACACCCACAGTAACCAATGTCACTTGCTTCGGAGGTGCCGATGGTTCCATAACCTTGGCCGCTTCGGGAGGTGAAGGCCCTTATGAATACAGTATTGACAACGGTGCCAATTACCAAACAACAACCGATTTCTTCAATCTGACCGCAGGTAGTTATACGGTCAGGGTAAGAGATGCAAACAATTGTGATGCAAGTGTGGTTGTTGCCGTCAATGAACCTGCACAATTGGTTGCTGAAGCCCAAATCACCCAGAATTATACCTGTACCCAAAATGGGGAAATCACAGTAGGAAGTGTATCTCCAACATCTGGCGGCTCAGGAGACTATCAATATAGTCTTAACGGTGCCACGTGGTCTGCCCCTACAACAGGTGGAATAAC
>CEVF01062286.1_pt1 | contig 31840 bp, 29 predicted proteins | sample 356441 | NCBI WGS metagenome assembly CEVF01 (sample SAMEA2622765, study PRJEB7988) | marine metagenome | biome: marine biome (ENVO:00000447); feature: surface water layer (ENVO:00002042); material: "saline water (ENVO:00002010), including plankton (ENVO:xxxxxxxx)" | depth 5 m | reverse complement strand
GGGCTGAAATGATACAGCGAGCCCTTGATGTGGGAGTGGAACGTTTTTTTGTTCCCGCGATTGATTCGACCTATACCCAATCCATGCTGGATTTGGAATCCGACTATCCGGAAAATGTTTTTTTAATGATGGGACTGCACCCGACCCATGTTAAGGAAAACTACAAGGAAGAGTTGGCCCATGTGGAAGAATGGTTGTCCAAGAAAAAGTTTTATGCAGTCGGCGAAATAGGGGTAGACCTATATTGGGACAAAACCTTTTTAAAGGAACAACAAGAGGCTTTTGCCTATCAGATTCAACTGGCCAAAAAGTACCAGTTGCCCATTGTGATTCATTGCCGTGATGCCTTTGATGAGGTGTTCGAGGTTTTGGAGCAGGAAAAGGGGGATGAACTTTTTGGGATTTTTCATTGTTTCACCGGGACTTTGGAACAAGCCCATCGAGCCATATCCTACAATATGAAGTTGGGCATTGGGGGAGTGGCTACCTTTAAAAATGGTAAAATCGATAAGTTTTTGAATGAAATAGACCTTGGGCACATTGTTCTGGAAACTGATTCACCTTATTTGGCACCGACTCCTTATCGGGGAAAACGGAATGAAAGTTCATATATAATAAAGGTATTGGAAAAACTCTCATCCATATATGGTATGTCCGAAGAGGAAATCGCGTCGATTACCACAGAAAATTCAAAGGAAATATTTGGGATCTGATTTATGAAAAAGAACACCAACATACTATTGATTTATACCGGAGGGACCATCGGTATGGTAAAGGACTATAAGACCGGTGCGCTCAAAGCATTTAATTTTGATGAACTGGTCAAAAATATCCCGGAGCTAAAACAGTTGGACTGTAACCTTAAAGGAATTTCATTTGAGAATCCAATAGATTCCTCCAACATGAATCCTGGTTATTGGATAAAAATCGCATCCATTATTGAAGAGCATTACGAGGACAATGATGGTTTTGTGGTGCTGCACGGTAGCGATACCATGAGCTATTCCGCATCGGCACTCAGTTTTATGTTGGAAAACCTGAAAAAGCCGGTCATTTTCACGGGATCTCAATTACCGATAGGGGATTTGCGCACCGATGCCAAAGAAAACTTGATTACTTCCATTGAGATCGCGGCACTTCAGGAAAAAGGAAGGCCGGTTGTTCAAGAGGTTGGTCTGTATTTTGAGTACAAGCTGTACCGTGCCAATCGAACCACGAAGATAAATGCGGAACATTTTGAAGCTTTTGCTTCTTTGAACTACCCTCCCTTGGTGGAATCTGGGGTGCATTTAAAGGTCCATCAGAACTATTTATTGAAAAAAACAACAAAAAATAAGTCGCTCCAAGTCCATAAAAAGATGGATGATCGAGTGGCAATTCTAAAATTATTTCCAGGTATCAATCAACATGTACTACAATCTATGTTGAATATTCCCAATTTAAGGGCGCTCATTTTGGAAACATACGGGGCTGGCAACGCTCCAATGGATGATTGGTTTTTGAATGAATTGAAAATCGCCAAGGAAAAAGGATTGCACATAATTAATGTGACACAATGCTCGGGGGGAAGCGTTTTTATGGGGCATTACGAGACTAGTGAAAAGCTCAAGGAGATGCAACTGGTTAATGGCAAGGATATTACAACCGAGGCAGCCATAACGAAAGCGATGTACCTATTGGGTACGGGGGTTCCCAGTAAATTGTTCAAGACAATTTTCGAGACACCACTTCGTGGGGAAATGGTGTAAAATTAACGCTTCAAATTTCTATAACTAATTATTTTTTTGTTTATTGGTCGGCCTAAATGGAATATTAGAGAGGTGGCCGAGTGGTCGAAGGCGCACGCCTGGAAAGTGTGTATACACCAAAAGTGTATCGAGGGTTCGAATCCCTTCCTCTCTGCAAGGTATTTTAGTTTTTCTATTATAAAATTTTTATATCTTTAACATTATTAACTAACTAAATTTAAGTTTAAGTAAAATGAAAAAAATATCCTTTACTCTGGCTGCTGCCGGAATGTTTGTGATGGGAACTACAACTGCATCTGCAGCAATGTTGCAAGAAGAAGCTGAAGCCAGCAAAGGTTTCACCCAAGTGTTGAAAGAGCAATTTATACAAGGGGGGCCTGCCTTTATGGGGATTGTACTTCTTTGTTTGATCTTGGGATTGGCGGTTGCTATTGAAAGAATTATTTATTTGAATCTGGCAACAACAAATTCTGCCAAGTTGAAACAACAAGTTGAAGATGCTTTGGCTTCCGGAGGTGTTGAAGCGGCCAAAGAAGTATGTAGAAATACAAAAGGTCCCGTTGCTTCTATCTTTTACCAAGGTTTGGATAGGGTTGATGAAGGTATTGAGTCTGCTGAAAAAGCTGTTGTGGCCTACGGAGGTGTGCAAATGGGTCAATTGGAGAAAAACGTTTCTTGGTTGTCTTTGTTTATCGCTATTGCTCCCATGCTTGGGTTTATGGGTACGGTAATCGGTATGATTGCTGCCTTCCAGAAAATTGCTGCGGTAGGTAACTTGAGTGCTTCCTTGATTGCAGGTGATATCCAGGTTGCGTTGTTGACAACTGTATTTGGTTTGATTACAGCGATTATCCTTCAGATTTTCTACAACTATATTATTGCTAAAATCGATAGTATCGTAAACGACATGGAAGACAGCTCAATTGCATTGATTGATATGTTGGCTGCCCACAAGAAATAATTACGAATTAAAAACTATCGAGAATCATGAATAAAATAGTAAAAATATTACTCATCGTCATCGGATTGCTTGCAGCCGTGCTTTGGTTCTCTCTTCCATCTGCCGATGATCCAAATGCCATTAATAGTGGTGCAATGAACTTTATGTTCATTATAATGTATATCTTGTTGGCTATTGCGGTAATTACTACAGTAGTTTTCGGATTTGCAAAACTGCTTTCCACAAAAGGAAGCTTAAAGAAAGCTCTTTTCGCCATAGGTGGATTGGCCATTGTAGTGGCTATATCCTATGGGCTTTCTTCCGATAACATGGCCGTGGTAGAAGCCATGTCTCAAAGAGGTGTGGAGACCACGGAAGGAACGGTAAAAAACATTGGAATGGGATTGAATGTATTCTTTATCCTGACTGCAGTTGCGGTTATTCTGATGGTGGTTCCAGGTTTGAAAAAAATGTTTGTTAAGTAAAAAAAGTTTATTATGCCTAGAAGAAAAGGAGCACCGGAAGTAAATGCCGGCTCCATGGCGGATATCGCGTTCCTCTTGCTTATCTTTTTCTTGGTGACCACCACCATTGAAACAGATGCAGGTTTGGATCGTATGTTGCCGCCAATTGAGCCGCCAGATACAGATGTTGTTATTAGACAGAAAAACATTTTTACTGTTAATATCAACAAAAATGGACAACTTTTGGTTGAGGATAATTTGATGGATATAAAGGATTTGAGAGCTGCGGCAGTTGAATTCCTTGAAAACAATGCAGACGGTTCCTGTAGCTATTGTAAAGGTAAAAAGGACCCATCCTCATCAGATAACCCGTCAAAAGCCATTATTTCATTAAAGAATGATAGGGAGACCAAGTATAGTACCTATATCACTGTTCAAAACGAATTGGTGGGTGCATATAACGACTTGCGTAACCGGGAAGCACAACGTTTGTTCGGTAGGGATTTTACCGATATGGAGGCTGAGTACCTTAATCCCGAAACCCCGTCAAGTGTTAGAGAAGATTTGAAAGATAAAGTGAAGCGTATCCAGGATATGTTCCCACAAAAACTTTCGGAAGCTGAAACAACAACCAATTAAAAACTATTTAATATGGCTAAGTTTACTAAAAAGAAGGATGGAGATTTGCCAGCGGTGTCAACGGCTTCGTTGCCGGATATCGTTTTCATGCTACTGTTCTTCTTTATGACCGTGACCACAATGAAAGATAGTTCGTTAATGGTTGCCAATACCCTTCCCAATGCCTCTGAAACCAAGAAGTTGGAAAAGAAGGATCGCGTTATTTACATTTATGTAGGTACGCCAACGCAGGAATATCAAAAGGTTTTTGGTACTGAGCCAAAAATCCAATTGAATGATAAGTTCGCCAATGTGGACGAAGTAGGTTCATTTATTTTGGCAGAACGTGCAAAGAAACCACAAGAACTTCAAAACGTATTGACTACTGCATTGAAAGTCGATAAAGATGCCAATATGGGTCTTATCACTGATATTAAACAAGAATTGAGAAAGGTAAATGCCCTTAAGGTGAATTATACCACTTATGAGGGAGATGCTTTTAACAATCTACAGTAGGCAATAGCTTAGATTTAGTGGGAAACGCTCCAAATTTTTAATTTGGGGCGTTTTTTGTTTAAAAAGAAGACATCATGTTTCGTAACATACTTCAATTTGTACCAAGTGCGGCATTTCTATTGCTGTCTGGGTTTGGCTACTGTCAAACCACCTCGGATGATGGGCAACGGACGGATGACAGGTACCTCGAAGATCAATTTTATGTTGGGGTTGGTTATAATTTGTTGTTTGATAAACCTGATAACGTAGCGCAACGTAACCTTTCGTATAATTTACAATTTGGCTTTATAAAGGATATCCCGTTCAATCGAAGAAGAAATTTTGGGATTGGACTTGGACTGGGTTATGCCATAAATACCTATTATTCAAATTTGAAGGTAACGGAAGCTACCAACGAGGTCCTTTATGAAATTGTTGATGAGTCCGATTACAAAAGAAGTAAGCTGGGTATCCATACCGTGGAACTTCCTTTTGAACTTAGATGGCGGACCTCTACGGCCGATGAATATAAGTTTTGGCGAATCTATGCCGGTGCAAGATTGGGATATGTTTTTTCGGGCAGATCCAAACTGGTGACAGAAGAAGGTAACACCTCTTTTTCAAATTCGGACATAGATAAGTTCCAATACGGGCTTACATTGTCTTTTGGCTATAATACTTGGAATGTCCATGCCTATTATGGATTGAATCCATTGCTTAAGGAGGAGGCTGTCCTTAATGGCGATTCTGTGAATTTTAGGGTGCTTAGGATTGGATTGATTTTCTATATTCTATAGCCAATATTTCAAAATGATCAACTGCGAGCAGCAGCCGAGAAGAAAACCTATCAACAATTCATTTTTGGTGTGTGCCTTAAGGTATAATCTTGAGGTTGCCACCATCCCGGTAAATAGGGTGAACAAACTTATGGCGATGGTAATGTTTGTTTCAAAATGGATGCTCAGTGCAATCATAAAGGTCAGAATACTTCCCATACCCAACAGGTGCATGCTCGTCTTAAATTTAAAGAAAAGCAGGATAAGGGTGGCACATGTTGCCGTTAGAAGTCCCGTAAAATAGTAAAAGAGCTCGTTTACGTAATTATTGGGTATTACCTTGTAAAGTATCATCAAAAAGATAATACAGCTTATATAAAGGGGGTATTTGCGTTCCTCTAAGGAGGGTAGGAATATGGAGTTGATAATGCCCAAATTCTTCAAGATCAGGAAAAAGATGATCGGGATGATCACGGTAAGTATAAAAATGGGAAGAATGTTTCCGCTCTGGGTTTCCAAAGTACTATAAGGGGCGACCATAAAATAGGCCACCGTCCCTCCAATCGGAATGAACAATGGGTGGAATAAGTAGGAGATAATGTTAAATATATGGCGCATCAAATTTCCTTTCTTAACCTTGCCACGGGTATTCCGAGCTGTTCCCGATATTTGGCAACGGTCCGTCGAGCTATGGGATAGCCCCGGTCTTTTAGGATTTTGGCCAATTTCGCATCTGTAAGCGGTTTTTTCTTTTCCTCTTCACTGATGACAGTTTCCAGAATCTTTTTTATTTCCTTGGTAGAAACATCTTCACCTTGCTCATTCTTCATGGATTCGGAAAAGAAATCCTTGATCAATTTGGTGCCATAGGGCGTATCCACATATTTACTGTTGGCAACGCGTGAGACCGTGGAAACATCCATATCTATTTTGTCCGCAATATCCTTTAGGATCATGGGGCGCAACTTTCTCTCGTCCCCTGTCATAAAATATTCCTTTTGATATTCCATTATGGTGTTCATGGTAATAAAAAGAGTCTGCTGGCGCTGCTTTATGGCGTCAATAAACCATTTTGCCGCATCTAACTTTTGTTTGATGAACATTACCGTGTCCTTTTGGGATTTCGACTTTTCCTTGGCGTTTTTATAGCCTTCCAGCATATTGCTGTAATCCTTGGAAATATGGAGTTCCGGGGCATTTCGCCCGTTCAGGGTAAGTTCCAGTTCGCCATCAACGATTTTAATGGAAAAATCGGGGACAATATGCTCAATTATGCGGGTGTTCCCGGAATAGGATCCCCCTGGTTTTGGATTGAGTTTTTCTATTTCTGAAATGGCATCTTTGAGCTCCTCTTCAGAAATATGATGTTTTTGTATAAGCTTGGTGTAGTGTTTTTTTGTGAAATGGTCAAAGGATTTTTCTAGGATATTTATGGCCAGCTCTACAGATGGTTTTTGTTCCTTTCTCTTCAGTTGGATGATCAAGCACTCATCCAAAGATCGCGCACCTACTCCGGGGGGGTCTAACTCTTGGACAACCTTGAGAACCTTCTCGATTTTTTCCTCTTCCACATAAATATTCTGTGTGAAGGCGAGGTCATCCATAATATCGGCAAGGGGTCTGCGTATATAACCACTCTCATCCACGCTTCCGACCAAAAATTCAGCAATGGCCCATTCCTCATCATCCAGATAAACCGTGTTCAGTTGATTGAGCAAATATTGGTTGAAAGACGTTCCTGAAGCATAGGGCACCCTTTTGTCATCATCGTCCGTACTGTAGTTGTTGGCCTGTGTACGGTAATCGGGAATTTCGTCATCGCTCAGGTAATCATCGATGTTGATGTCCTCGGTATCAATATTATCGCTGTCAGATGAATCGTCGTAGGTATCCCCGTAGACATCATCCAAAACATCGGTTTCTTCCTTTCCGCTTTCCAATGCAGGGTTTTCTTCCAGCTCTTGCTTTAACTTTTGTTCAAAAGCCAACGTGGGCAATTGAATCAGTTTCATGAGCTGAATCTGCTGTGGAGACAGTTTTTGGGAAAGTTTGAACTGTAGATGTTGTTTCAGCATACGGGATTGATTTACAATCTTACTTTCTTTAAAATAATAAATTCAAATTAAAATTCCGCGTTTTGTGGCGTTCTTGGGTAAGGGATCACGTCCCTGATGTTGCCCATTCCGGTGGTGAACTGGACCATTCGCTCAAAACCAAGGCCAAAACCACTGTGTACCGCTGTGCCAAATTTTCTCAGGTCTAAATACCACCAAAGCTCTTTTTCGTCGATGCCCAGTTCTTTGATCTTTTGTTGGAGTACGTCCAAACGCTCTTCACGTTGGGAACCTCCCACTATTTCACCAATTCCGGGGAAGAGCACATCCATGGCTCGAACCGTTTTCCCGTCCTCGTTCAAGCGCATATAAAATGCCTTGATGTTGGCAGGATAATCGAAAAGGATCACAGGGCACTTAAAGTGCTTTTCCACCAAATAGCGTTCATGTTCACTCTGAAGGTCAGCTCCCCATTCATCAATAACAAATTGGAATTTCTTCTTTTTGTTGGGTTTACTGTTTTTCAGAATATCAATGGCTTCCGTATAAGATACCCTTTTAAAGTTGTTCTCGACCACAAATTTCAGCTTTTCTATCAATGCCATTTCGGAACGTTCGTTCTGTGGCTTACCCTTTTCCTCGTCCAAAAGACGTTTTTCCAAGAATTCCAGGTCGTCCTGGCAATGATCTAAAACGTACTGGATAATATATTTGATGAAATCTTCGGCAAGATCCATGTTGGCATCCAAATCATAAAAGGCCATTTCCGGTTCTATCATCCAGAATTCGGCCAAGTGGCGAGATGTATTGGAGTTTTCGGCTCTAAAGGTAGGGCCAAAAGTATAAACTTTTCCAAGTCCCATCGCGTAGGTTTCTGCTTCCAACTGACCCGATACGGTAAGATTGGTCTCTTTTCCAAAAAAGTCTTGGGTATAATCCACCTCACCGGCATCGTTCAAAGGTGGGTTTTTGGCATCCAAAGTGGAAACGCGGAACATTTCCCCGGCGCCCTCGGCATCGGAACCTGTGATGATGGGGGCGTGCATATAATAAAAACCGTTTTGTTGGAAGTAGTTGTGTACGGCAAAAGAAAGCTTGGACCTAACTCGCATTACCGCAGAAAATGTATTGGTCCTTACCCTTAGGTGTGCCTTTTCCCTTAAAAACTCCAACGAGTGTTTTTTGGGTTGAATAGGATAGCTCTCCGGGTCGGCCGTGCCATGTACAAATATGTCCGTGGCCTGTATTTCCACACTTTGGCCACGGCCTAAGCTCTCTTCCAATGTCCCTGAAACTTTTAGGGCAGCTCCGGTCGAAATTTGTTTGAGCAAAGCCTCGTCAAAATTTTCAAAATCCACTACACATTGGAGGTTATGTATGGTCGAGCCATCGTTCAAGGCTATAAACCTGTTGCTTCTAAATGTTTTCACCCATCCATTTACTTCAACGGAATCTCCTACGGGTTGCTTTTCTAGCAATTCTTTTATGGAATAAGACATCATTATAAGACTATCGTAATTTAATCGGTAAAGATAGGTTTTTGATAAAAAATGATGGCAATGGAAAGACCTATTTTATAGCCTTTACGAACACTATTTGTCTTTTGGGCTGTCCTCCTCCTTGGGTAAAATGTCAATTTGTGGCTTTTTGAGCACCTGCTTATTGGCAATACTTCTTTCTAATGAAAGAAGGAGGGATGGCAGCAAGATCAGATTGGAGAGCATGGCGAACAACAATGTTGCCGAAACCAGGCCTCCCAGTGCCTTGGTGCCTCCAAAACTGGAAATAATGAAGACGGAAAACCCAAAAAACAATACTATGGAGGTATAGAACATACTGACGCCGGTTTCCCTTAAAGCGGCATACACCGATTTTTTAATGTGCCAACGGTTGGCGGTGAGCTCTTGCCTGTATTTGGCCAAGAAGTGAATGGTGTCGTCCACCGATATGCCAAATGCAATACTGAAAACGAGAATGGTGGAAGGTTTTATGGGGACTCCTAAAAAGCCCATCACCCCTGCAGTGATCACCAGGGGCAACAAGTTGGGGACCAGGGAAATAATCACCATTTTAAACGACCGGAAGAGGTAGAGCATAAAAAGGGAGATAAGTCCAATGGCCAATGCCAAGGAGACCAAGAGGTTCTTTACCAGATACTTTGTTCCTTTCAAGAACAAGAGCGCCTTTCCTGTCATAAATACATTGTATCTCTCAGAGGGAAATTGTTTGGTGATGGCTTCCTGTACATCTTTTTCTATTTCCTCCATACGATCGATCTTAACATCTTGCATGTAGGTGGTCAAACGGGCGATTTGACCGGTACTGTCCACAAAACTTTGCAAAAGATCCGCTCCTTCTTCGGTGGATGATTTCTGAACAGCATTCATAATGAAAGTGTTCTCCTGACTGGTGGGCAGTTGATAGTATTTTGGAATTCCATTGTAAAAGGCCTGTTTGGAATATTTTACCAAGTCTACTATGGAAGTGGGTCTGGAAAGTTCCGGGATTTCATCGATCACCATGCCCAGCTGATCCATCCGTTTGAGAGTTGCCGGTTTGACAACACCATTTTTCCGTTTGGTGTCCACCACAATCTCCATGGGCATGATTCCGTCAAATTCGGCCTCAAAAAATTGGATGTCCTTGTAAAAGTGGCTGTTCTTTGGGAGGTCTTCAATTCGGCTACCGGTAATCCTCATCTGGTAAATTCCAATAATGCTGAGTACCAAAACCGCGACAGTGGTTATATATACACCGATTCGATGGTTCCTTACCATATTTTCCATCCAGTTGACAAAGATATCCATCCACTTTTTGTTGAGATGCTTTAAATGCTTGGTTTTGGGAAGCGGCATAAAGCTGTAAACGATGGGTATGATCAAGAGGGACAGGATGAAGATTCCAATGATGTTTATGGATGCTACAATACCAAATTCGCGTAGTAGGTCACTATCCAAGATGATAAAGGTGGCGAAACCTGATGCGGTGGTAATGTTTGTCATTAAGGTGGCATTGCCAATTTTGGATATCACCCTTTGGAGGGACAGGGCTTGATTCCCGTGTTTTTTTACCTCTTGCTGATATTTATTGATCAAGAAAATACAATTGGGAATACCGATAACAATGATCAATGGAGGAATGAGCGCAGTAAGAATGGTGATTTCGTACTGTAATAGTCCCAATATCCCAAATGCCCACATTACACCAATGATCACAACGCACATGGAAATAAAGGTGGCCCTGAAACTTCTAAAGAAAAAGAAGAAAATAACGGAGGTGACCAATAGTGCACCAACAATAAAAAGGCCAATTTCATCCACGATGGATTTTGTGTTCCAGGTTCTGATGTAGGGCATCCCGGAAACCCTTACGTCCATTTGGGTCTCTTGTTCAAAATCGTCAACCAGTTCACCGAGGTCATTTAAAATAAACTCGTTCCTGACCGCAGTGTTCATAATGTCCTTGTCCAGATAGACCACGGTTTGAATGGTCCCGGTTTTAGGATTGAATACCAAATTATCGTAGAACGGAAGTTCTTTGAAAAGATGGTTTTTTAGGGAATCTATTTCCTGTTTGGTTTTTAATGGAGCTGTTATAAGCGGCTCCATCACAAAAGTCTGGGTCTCGCTGTCTTTTTTGAGTTCTTTTAGGTTCTCCAAAGAAATTACATAATCCACCTCTGGAAAAGCATCGAGCTGTTTGCTGAACGTGTTCCATCGATTGAAGTTCTTGGGCGTGAACAATGCAGAATCTTTGATGGCCAAAACAATGGCATTGCCCTCTTCGCCAAATATTTTAGTGAAGGAATTATACTCAATGGTTGCCGGATGGTCATCAGGAAGAATATTGGCCTCGGTGTTGGAAAACCGCATGTTTTTCCACTGTAGTCCCATGAAAACAGTGAATGCGACAACCCCTAAAAGGATAAGAATCCTATTACGGAGGATGATACTTGCGACCTTAGGCCAAAATCCTTTAGTGAGCTTTGCTACCATGTGGGTTTTGTTGGGCGCAAAGGTAGAAAATGATATGTTGTGTTCCTAGGAAAGAATCCTGTCAAAATCCAAGTTTTAAACCTTCATGATCTCCGCCTCTTTGGTTGACAGGATCGCGTCAACCTTATCAATGTAGGTATCGGTCAATTTTTGGACATCGACCTCGGCATTTTTCAATAGATCTTCGGATATATCCAAGGCTTTTAATTCTTTGTTGGCCTCTTGTCTTGCACTTCGGATACTGACTTTGGCATCTTCAGCCTCACCCTTGGCTTGTTTTACCAACTGGATTCTTCTTTCTTCCGTTAATGGTGGTACATTAATGATGACCATTTCTCCATTGTTCATCGGATTAAAGCCCAGATTGGCATTCATAATTGCAGTTTCTATTTCACCAAGAAGGTTTTTTTCCCAAGGCTGAACAGATAGGGTCCGGGCATCGGGAGTGTTGATGTTGGATACTTGGGAAAGCGGAGTTTGAGATCCATAGTAATCCACCATTACTGTGGAGAGCATCATGGGACTGGCTTTACCAGCCCTTATTTTAATCAATGCTTTTTGCAAGTGTGCAATACTTGCCTCCATACTTTCTTTTGTGCTATCAAGAATAAATTTTACGTCTTCGTCCATAACTTTCAAAATTTATAAAATAGAAACTCTAAGGTGTGGCAACGTTAAACATTGACCACGGTTCCGATATTTTCTCCAGAAACAATTTTCATTAGGTTGCCACGTGTGTTCATGTCAAATACCACAATGGGCAATTCGTTTTCCTGGCTCAATGTAAATGCGGTCGTATCCATTACCTTAAGTCCTTTGGAGAGCACTTCGTTAAAAGAAATAGAATCGAATTTGGTCGCATTTTTGTCCTTTTCGGGATCGGATGTGTATATACCGTCCACACGGGTTCCCTTTAAAATAACATCTGCCTTTATTTCAATGGCCCGTAAAACCGCGGCAGAATCCGTAGTGAAATAAGGATTGCCTGTTCCGCCACCAAAAATTACCACTCTTCCTTTTTCCAAATGACGAATAGCTCTTCTTCTGATGAAGGGTTCGGCTACCTCATTGATCTTTATTGCGGATTGCAACCTGGTCTGTACTCCTTTTAATTCAAGGGCGCTTTGCAGTGCAAGACCATTGATTACGGTGGCCAACATGCCCATGTGGTCTCCTTGGACCCTGTCCATGCCTTGGCTGGCTCCGGCGACTCCCCTAAAAATGTTCCCTCCACCAATTACAATGGCAACTTCAACACCTTTACCGATCACAGATTTTATCTCTTCGGCATATTCGTCCAATCGCTTGGCGTCAATACCATATTGTTTTTCGCCCATCAAGGCTTCTCCACTTAATTTTAATAAAATTCTTTTGTAGTGCATTAAAGATTTATTGAAGTCCGGACAAAAATAATCAAAAATATTTACGGGAAATGAAGAATTGTCGGTTTGATCTGGTCATAAAAAAACCGCTTCTTTTAGGAAGCGGTTTTTTGAATTTATCGTTACGGTCAATTAACCGAGTGCCACTCGTGCAAATCCAGTAACTTCCAAGCTGGAATCTACGGATTTAACGTATTGGGCCACACTTTGTTTGCTGTCTTTGATGAAAGCTTGGTTTACCAAAGTATTGTCTTTAAAGAAACGCTTTAATTTACCTTGGGCGATTTTATCCAACATCTCCTCTGGTTTTCCTTCTTGACGCAATTGATCTTTGGCAATCTCAATTTCCTTGTCAATGATCGATTGGTCAACGCCATCTTCGTTCAATGCTACCGGGTTCATGGCGGCAGCTTGCATGGCTACATCTTTTGCGGCCTCGGCAGCACCATCAACATTGGCGGAGAGTCCTACTAAAGTGGCGATTTTGTTTCCAGCGTGGATATAAGATCCAACGAAAGGAGCGTTCAATCTTTCAAAGCTTCCGATTTCGATTTTCTCACCGATAACACCGGTTTGTTCGGTCAATTTTTCAGCAACGGTCATTCCATCAATGGAAGCGGCAAGAAAATCATCCTTGCTGTCATAACCTAGTGCCAAATCGGCCAAATCGTTAGCAAGTTTTACAAAGCTATCGTTCTTGGCCACAAAATCAGTTTCGCAATTTAATGAGATAACCACGCCTTGGGTGTTGTCATCGTTCACTTTTGCGATAGCTGCACCTTCTGAAGATTCTCTATCAGCTCTTTTTGCTGCAACTTTTTGACCTTTCTTTCTTAGGATTTCTATTGCTTGATCAAAATCACCTTCTGCTTCGACCAAAGCTTTTTTGCAATCCATCATTCCAGCTCCGGTGGTCTTTCTTAATTTATTTACCTCTGCGGCGGTAATCTTTGCCATTTTTTTTCTTTTTAAATTTTATGTAAAGTAAAACACTATGTGGGTGTTTCTGTTTAGGACAATGTTAAATCAGTGGGTTTACTCAACTCCACCTTTTACGTTATCTTGCCATTCTTTAAGTTCGTCCCATTTGCCATCGGCGGCCATTTTGGCTTGTTTTGGCCAAGATGTTGGGTCCAAGTGGGCCAATGTTGAGCTGGCCTCGGTCAAGATTTCCTTGATTTTTTCAGCATCGGAGGCGGCCAGCTCTGCATAGGTACCTACTCCATTGGCGGCCAAAGCTTCGGCTGCTTTTGGTCCTATACCTTCGATTTTGGTAAGGTCTTCGGGCTTAGCTTCTTTTTTTGCTGGCTTTTTCTCAGCTACTTTTTCTTCTTTTATTGGAGCGGCAGCTTCAGCTTCTTTTGCTGGTTTTTCTTCAACAGCTTTTTCTTCTTTCTTAGGAGCTTCCTCTGTTTTGGCGGCTTTTGCTTCCTCCTTGTCTTTTCCGTTGTTTTTCTCGCTTTTGCGCTCTTCCAAACCTTCGGCAACTGCTTTAGTCACCTCTTCCATGATAATCTCGATTGATTTACCGGCATCGTCATTGGAAGGGATGGCGTAATCAACATCACGGGGGTCCGAATTGGTATCCACCATTGCAAAAATTGGAATGTTCAATTTTTGGGCTTCTTTCACGGCAATGTGCTCGCGCATGGTGTCAACAATAAAAAGTGCACCTGGCAAACGGGTCATGTCAACGATAGACCCCAAGTTTTTCTCCAATTTTGCCCTTAAACGGTCAACTTGCAATCTTTCTTTTTTGGAAAGGGTGTTAAAGGTTCCATCTTTCTTCATGCGGTCGATGGCTGCCATTTTTTTAACAGCTTTACGAATGGTCACAAAGTTGGTCAACATACCACCGGGCCATCTTTCCGTGATGTACGGCATGTTCACTTTGGATACTTTCTCCGCTACAATGTCCTTTGCTTGTTTTTTGGTGGCCACAAAAAGGATTTTTCTTCCTGAGGCTGCAATTTTTTTAAGGGCTTCGTTGGCCTCTTCCAGTTTTGCAACTGTTTTATAGAGATTGATTACATGGATTCCATTACGCTCCATATAGATGTAAGGAGCCATGTTGGGATTCCACTTTCTTGTTAGGTGTCCAAAATGCACACCTGCTTCCAGTAAGTCTTTTACTTCAATTTTACTTGCCATTTTTTGTACTTAGTTTACGTTCCGTTGTAGTAGCAATGTGCAGGTGGTCACAAAATTTTGTTCGCCCTGCCCATTTAGATGCTAAACTAGTTTCCAAAAAGTTGAATGTATGATCCTTTTTAGAACAACGACAACTTGGTTAAAAATTTAACCCTGAAATATTTACACTTTCAGGGTTTTCAATGAACTTATCTATAATCGAGTGCCAAGGCACCCAAAGTATATTAACGTTTGGAGAATTGGAATTTCTTACGGGCTTTCTTCTGACCGAATTTCTTCCTTTCCACCATTCTTGGATCCCTTGTCAATAAACCTTCTGGTTTGAGGACCGCTCTATTTTCTGCATCTATTTCGCACATAGCCCTGGACAAAGCCAAACGAACAGCTTCTGCCTGACCTGTGATACCACCTCCGTAAACATTTACTTTTACGTCGTAGTTGCCTTCTGTTTCTGTTAAAGCGAAAGGCTGCTTTATTTTGTACTGCAAAGTACCTGTGGTAAAGTAATCGCTAAAGTCTCTCTTGTTCACTGTGATGTTTCCGGTACCTTCGGTAACGTATACCCTGGCCACAGCTGTTTTTCTTCTACCTATCTTATGAACCACTTCCATTATTTGTAGTCGTTTAAGTTTATAGCTTTTGGTTTTTGCGCTTCTTGCCCGTGCTCAGAACCGGCATACACCTTTAGATTTCTAAAAAGTTCAGCTCCAAGTTTGTTCTTTGGAAGCATGCCTTTTACGGAGTGCTCAATAATGCGCTCTGGGTGTTTCTCCAATATTTCTTTTGCAGAAGCAGAACGTTGTCCACCTGGATATCCAGTATATCTTTGATATTCTTTGTCGTCCCATTTGTTGCCGGTCATGTTGATTTTTTCAGCATTGATGACAACAACATTGTCTCCACAATCAACATGGGGGGTAAAGTTGGTCTTATATTTCCCTCTAAGTAATTTGGCTACTTTAGACGCCAATCTTCCCAAGGTCTGTCCTTCAGCATCAACCAATAACCATTGCTTGTCAACAGTTGATTTATTGGCGGAAATAGTTTTATAACTTAATGTATCCACTTCTCAAATATTATTGATTTAATAACCTAATCCCGATTAACGGGCTGCAAATGTACAATTATTAGATTGAATTACAAACGGTTGATTGGGAATATTTTTCTACTTTTTTCAATTCCATTCGGCGTCTTTAAAAAAGGAGGTCATATCGTTGTTGAAATGTTAAAAAATGATTAAAAAATAAGATAAGTGTAACTCAGTCCAGTTTTGCAGGTCTTTACGGTGTCAATCAAACGCAAAAAACGAACCAAGTGAGAAATGCAGTTCTGGTATTACTGATACTTTTCTTTATTACTGATCTTCAATCACAAGACTCAACCGATGTCATCATCAAAAAAAAATATACTACCCAAGCCTTGGGTGAGTATGCGGCTCCCACTATTAATGGTATTCTGGAAGATGAGGCATGGAATCTTGTGGAATGGGGCGGGGATTATATCGAATGGCAGCCCGATGAGAATACGCCACCGACCCATCAAACCAAATTTAAAATATTATATGATAGTAAGAACCTATATATAGGTGTACGCTGTTATGATACCGAGCCGGATAAAATTGTAAAAAGACTGTCCCGAAGGGATGGTTTTGAAGGAGACTGGGTGGAGTTCAATATTGACAGTTATTTTGATAAGCGAACAGCATTTTCATTTACCATAACCGCAGCAGGGGTGAAAGGTGATGAGTTCATATCCAATAACGGCAATAATTGGGACGCTAGTTGGAATCCCATTTGGTATGCCAAAACCCATGTTGATGATGAGGGGTGGACGGCTGAACTCCGTATCCCGTTAAGTCAGTTAAAATTTGGAAGGGCCCAAGAGCAGGTGTGGGGGTTACAGTCAACACGCCGTTATTTCAGAAATGAGGAACGCTCCGTTTGGCAGCGTAAACCGGTGGACCAGCCCGGATGGGTGAGCGAGTTTGGTGAACTGCACGGTCTAAAAAATATCCAGCCCCAAAAACAATTGGAAATTCAACCCTACACCGTAGCAAAGGCCGAAACCTATGAAGCCGAGGAGGGCAACCCATTTAGGGATGGTAGCGAAAGCAATATTACCGTAGGACTCGATGCCAAAATAGGCATCACCAATGACCTTACTTTGGATTTGACCGTCAATCCAGATTTTGGGCAGGTCGATGCCGACCCATCGGCCATAGCCCTGGATGGTTTCCAAATCTTCTTCGAGGAAAGACGCCCATTTTTTGTCGAGAACAAGAACATTTTCGATTTTAAGGTTTCGCAATCCCAAGCAGGGAATACATTTGGTTCGGACAATATATTTTATTCCCGTAGAATTGGCAGGAGCCCTCAAGGATACCCGGACACATTGGATGATGAATTTGTGGACCAACCCGACAATACAGCGATCATTGGCGCCGCTAAATTTAGTGGAAAGACCAAAAATGGATGGGCCATTGGAGTACTGGAAAGTGTAACGGCCCAGCGAACCGCAACCATTTTAAACGGGGATGGGGATACCCGAAAGGAAATGGTGGAGCCTTTGACGAATTATTTTGTGGGAAGATTGCAAAAGGATTTTAACCAAAGAAACTCTTATATAGGAGGCATTTTTACGGCGACCAATCGCGAACAAATTCCTGAGCAGCTCAATTTTTTACATGATGCCGCATATACAGGTGGATTGGATTTTAAACACCAATGGGCAAACAGGGATTGGTATCTTGGTGGCAATATCACCATGAGCCATGTTCGAGGTAGTGAGTCGGCCATAACCAACACCCAGGAATCCATTACCCATTTGTTCAATAGGGTGGGTGCGGATCATGTCAAGGTAGATACAATGAGAACATCATTGACGGGGACTGGCGGTAACGTACAAATTGGTAAGGTTGGTAACGGACACTGGAAATTTGAATCTGGTGGTACATGGCGATCACCTGAATTGGAACTGAACGATATTGGGTTTCAACGTCGGGCGGACGATATCCGACATTATACATGGATTGGGTATCAAACCTTAAAACCCGACAGCACATTTAGACGTGTGGGCATCAATTACAACCATTGGACGGCTTGGGATTTTCAAGGCAATCATAATTATCTACAGTTCAATACCAACAGTTGGCAAAACTGGAAGGGCAACTGGAACACTAACGTAGGATTCAATTTTGCTCCCATTGAATATTCCAATTTCGCATTGCGGGGTGGTCCGAGGTTAAGACAATCCCCTTGGATGAGCTTTTGGAACAGTATCAATACGGACAACCGTAAAAAATTGAGATTCTCTTTTTTCCATAATGGAAGAAAGGCGTTGGACAATTCCATAAAAACGTATTATTTGGAAGGAGGATTTGTGTACCAGCCCATAAATGCATTGCGGATTTCTGCATTTCCATCTTTGCAGATCAATCATGACAAGTTACAGTTCATAGATAATTTTGATGATGTGGATGGTTCGTCTCGTTACCTCAATGGAGAAATCAACCAGCGGACTTTGAGTATGTCATTTCGCTTAAACTACACCATTAACCCCAACTTGACGATTCAATATTGGGGGCAACCGTTTATTTCCAGAGGACGATATTCCAACTTTAAACATATCACCGACCCCTTGGCCAAAACTTTTGAGGATAGATTTGTGCAATACACAAATGAACAAACCACTTTGACCGATGGCACATATGCTATTGATGAAGATTTGGATGGTGTGACCGACTTTAGTTTTGATGACCCCGATTTTTCCTTTGTCCAGTTCCGCTCCAATTTGGTAGTACGTTGGGAATATATCCCGGGTTCGGAAATTTTCTTGGTCTGGTCACAAGATGTGACCCAATCCGGAAACCCAGCTGAAGGATTGTTTCCCAGCTTGGGGGACAATATTTTTGGACAAAAACCCCAAAACATCTTTTTGCTGAAGGCTACCTATCGGTTTGTATTGTGATTCTATTCATTCCGCACGGCTGCTGAGCATGGTCCAAGCGCGTTATTGAATCTCATCTGGTTTTGGTGTAAGGGTTAAATGAGATGCTGAAATAAATTCAGCATGACGCTTGTTTATATTTAGTTACCATTCTGAACGGAGTGAAGCATCTGAATCTTTCGTCAACCCGAACTTGTTTCGGGTTCTCAACAGAAAGGCCGAAGCATTATTTAATCATAATCTTTCGCAACGCCGATACCAAAGCTTCATTTGCCTCGGCATCACCTATGGTGATACGCACTTTGCCCGGGGCCCCAAACTGTGAAACAGGGCGGACCATAATCCCTTCCTCCATCATTTTATCCGTGAATTCCATTTCAGGGAAAGGCGGGTCAATGATAAAGAAGTTGGCTTGGCTCGGCCAGTATGTAATACCCAATTCATCAAAAGCATTGGCAATATATTTTCTGCCTTCCAAAACGGTTTTCACCGTTTTTTCAATGAATTCTTTGTCATTCAATGCACCGATGGCTGCTTCAATGGAAGTCAATGGAAGTAAAAAGGGTTTTTGTATCAAACGGATATAATTGGCAATGGTGGTCGTAGTGTAGCCATATCCGACACGTTGTCCAGCGAGACCATAGGTTTTGGAGAAACTATTGAGTCCAATTACATTATGTCCTTCCAAAACATAAGGCAATGCAGAAACATAATCGTCGGCATCCGTAAAGTGTCGGTAGACTTCATCGAACACCACTACAATATTCCTTGGGATACGGGCGATAAAATCATCCATCACCGATTTTGGGATGTAAGTACCCGTAGGATTGTTGGGACTGGTCAAGAAAATAATCTTGGTCCTCTCGTTGATGGCGTTCAAAATGCCCTCCACATCCAAATCGTAGTTGGGAGCCAATAAAGGAACATCCACTTGGTCGGCACCATACCATCTGGAAAAAACGGAGTAGGGCAGAAAACAAGGGTTGGAAAAAATAACTTCATCCCCTTCATTGATAAAAGCCCGAAGAATAATGTCGATAACCTCCGAACCACTATTGCCGCACAAAAACTGGTCAGCGCTCAACTGACCATCAAAGTCTTTAACCAAAGCCTCACGCAATCGGATGTCGGTTTGGTCTGGGTAAACATCAATGTTGTCCAAGGCAGCTTTCATGGCTGCAACGGCTTTGGGTGATGCCCCCAATGGGTTTTCGTTGGAGGAAAGCTTGTATATTTTTTTATCGGTCGGGGGAATGTTCTTTCCGCCTTTATAAACCTCTTTCGGTTCCAAATGGGGTTTGAAAATGGATTTTATGTCTTTTTTCATCGTTTTTCTGATTTTTCAATCAATAAGAACATAATGTTCCTAACAATTGAAGTATAAAACCAAATAGTAAAAATAGGAGTCCGGCTTTTTGCCTTTTTGTATTCAATATTGCCCCACTTGCTAGAGGTATTCCGTGTGAAAAAGAATAGAATAATAACTCCAATGATATCTAGAATGAGACCTAAACTAGACAAAAAGTAAGGTGACTTCAAAAACTCTTCCATTGTTAATTGAACTTTATAAATTTTCTGCAAACAATAAATAAGCCATCGCCTTTACAGTATCACCATCTTCCAAAAGCTGCTTGGCCAAGCTGTGCAGTTCGGTTTTAGAGGCATTTTCCACACCTTCGTTGGCTATGATTGTCTTAACCTCCTTTGTCGAGGGAAGGCTTTCCAAATTTCCGAGTCGACCCAAATTGTTCCCTGTGAGCACTTCGCTTTCCCGAATACCTTTGGGCAATGCATCCACGCCAATCCCGTGGGTTCGGATGGGCTTGGGGATTTCAAATAGGGATTCTCTTATGGCTCGGATATACCAATTGCCCCCCATACGGCCCACTAAATCCAATTTTTCTGTGTCCAGCACATTATCTGTTAAGTACTCATCGTTGATGTGGATCATATCCACTTGTGCCATGATCAAATTTCCAGCTCCGGGCGTTTGTGCCAATTCAACCACTTCCAGAACGGTGCACTCAAATGAAACTGGAGCTTCGCCCACACGGGGTGGTTTTACTTTTACACTGGGGACTTCGGTAAAACCAGCTTTCACGAACTCGTTCACTCCTTTGTTATAGGCTGTGCTGGAAAGCGACATCTGCTCTACCATCTTGTGGTTCACTATATTAATCACCACTTCAGGTACTTCCACCACATTTTGATGCGTATGTTTCAAGGAATTGTCCCTACCGCTCCTTGTTGGGGAAAACACCATTACGGGCGGATTGGAACTAAAAACATTAAAAAAGCTGAAAGGGCTCAAATTGACATTGCCTTCTTTGTCCACCGTACTTGCAAAGCAAATGGGTCTTGGCGCTACAGCCGTTGATAAAATGCTGTAAAGTTCAGGTTGTGGTATTGTGGTCGGATCTATGGTTTTTATCATATATTATTTTCTTATTTTTTCCCAAAAACAGGAATCCATTTAATTGTTTAGTGCAGGAGATTGAGCGTAGCCGAAATCACATTTCACTGATCAAGTAACTTCGACCAAGCTCAGCTGCCAAAATTATTTTGCTGGTAACACTTTAGTGGTCACTTCGCCAAATCCGACTCTAATGTCACCTTGTTGTGCATAACCTCTCATGGTTACCGTGTCATTATCTTCTATAAATTTTCGCTCTGTTCCATCTTTCAGTTTGATGGGTTTTGTGCCTCCCCAAGACAATTCCAGCATGGAGCCAAAACTGTTTTCATCTTTTCCAGAGATAGTTCCAGAGGCCATCATGTCCCCAACATTGATGTTGCATCCGTTTATGGTATGATGTGCCAATTGTTGACTCATGTTCCAGTACATATATTTAAAGTTGCTATGGCTAACGATGGTTTCTTCGCCTGTTTCTGGTGTGATGCCAACTTCGAGATGGATATCGTAGTTCTTTGGACCTTCGAATTGCAAATAAGGCAACACTTCGGGTTCTTGTGTAGGTCCTTCTGTTTTGAAGGGGTCCAAGGCTTCCAAAGTTACTACCCAAGGCGAAATGGACGATGCAAAATTCTTCGCCAAGAATGGACCAAGTGGCACATATTCCCATTTTTGGATATCCCTTGCAGACCAATCGTTGAACAGCACCAGCCCGAAAATATAATCCTCGGCCTCTTTTGTGGGAACGGATTCGCCCAAGTTGGTGTCCTTGCCACAGATAAAACCCATTTCCAGTTCAAAATCCAGGCGTTTTGTTGGGCCAAAAACTGGGGCTTCAGCATCATTGGGTTTGGTTTGCCCTTTGGGACGATGGATGGGCTGTCCGGTCACAATAATGGAACTTGCTCTACCGTGATAGCCCACGGGAATATGTTTCCAGTTGGGCAAAAGGGCATTTTCTGCATCTCGAAACATTTTACCAACATTGGTGGCATGTTCCAGACTAGAGTAGAAATCGGTGTAGTCACCAATAGCTACGGGCATGTGCATCTGGGCCTCGGATTGTCTTACAAAAAGCTGTGGTTTTCCTGCCAAAACAGAATCATCATGCTGTAACCAATATTGAATTTTTTTGCGCACACGGGTTGTGATTTCCTTTCCAAGAGAAATAAAAGCATTCAAAGTGTCTTTTTCCAATATAGCTGTGTTGAAATCGAACACATCCAATTCGGCCACAGCGGCCAAATCCAAAATATGGTCTCCAACGGCCACTCCCACTCTTGTCTTTCTGTTTTGGGTGGAAAAAATCCCAAAGGGAATATTGTGAATGGAAAAATCTGAATTTTCAGGTATTTCTATAATCATATTTTTTAGATATGAGATGTGAGTAGTTAGAATTTAGATTCTTGGTTTAGATTGATTTTTTATGTTTCTATTATCTAGCATCTAATGTCTAACTACTAGATTATTCCAACCACGATTTATAATATTTCCCATCATCAATTTTGAGGGCATTTTCCGTGATCTGCAAAGGCTTGAAGGTATCAATCATCACTGCCAACTCCTCTGTGCCTTTTTTACCGATGCTGGCTTCGTAGGTGCCAGGGTGTGGCCCATGTGGGATACCTGCAGGGTGCAGGGAAATATACCCTGGCCCAATACCTGTTCGGCTCATAAAATCCCCATCCACGTAGTACAGCACTTCATCCGAATCTATATTGGAATGGTTGTACGGTGCTGGAATGGCCTTTGGGTGATAATCATATAGCCTTGGGCAGAACGAACAAACCACAAAAGCACTGGTCTCAAAAGTTTGGTGCACGGGCGGCGGTTGGTGCACACGTCCTGTGATGGGTTCAAAATTGTGGATGGAAAACCCGTAGGGGTAATTGTAACCATCCCAACCTACCACGTCAAAAGGGTGTGTGGCATAAACCAACTGGTGCAACATGCCCTGTTTTTTGATCTTCATCAAAAACGCTCCCTTTTCATCAAAAGTTTGAAGGTCCTGGGGCAATTTATAGTCGCGTTCGCAGAAAGGGGAATGTTCCAAAAGTTGTCCAAACCAGTTTCGATACCGTTTTGGGGTATAGATTGGGTGGAAGGACTCGGCGTACAAAATACGGTTGTCCTCGGTGTCAAACTCTATTTGATAGATCATCCCACGCGGGATGATGAGGTAATCACCATATTCAAAAGGAATGTTGCCCAAAAATGTTTTCAGGGTTCCAGATCCTTTATGGATAAAGAGCATTTCGTCCGCATCGGCATTCTTATAAAAGTAATCGGTGATGGATTTTCTGGGTGCTGCCAAACCTACGTGAACATCACTGTTCACCAAAAGGGGTTCCCGAGCTTCGAGGAAATCATCTTTTGGAGCAATATCAAAACCGATAAACTTTCGGCTGGTGATGTTCTTTTCCACTGCAATTTTTGGACTTATGTCCAATGCTTCGCCAATTTCTTTGACCTGGGTGGGCCTGTGGACGTGGTAGGATAGCGAGGACATACCATCAAAACCGATAGTGCCGAAAAGCTGTTCATAATAGAGACCGCCATCGGGTTTCTCGAATTGGGTATGCCGTTTTTGTGGAATTTTCCCGAGTTTATGATAAATAGGCATTTTACTTAGGTTTTGAGTTTAAAGTTATGAGTTATGGGTGTGAAAATCAGTAACCCATAACCCATCACTCTCAACTATGATTAATGCAATGTACCTCGAAGCTCTTGTTCGCGTTCAATGGCTTCGAACAATGCTTTAAAGTTACCTTTTCCAAACGACTGTGCGCCTTTCCTTTGGATAATTTCGAAGAACATGGTGGGCCTTGGTTCAACAGGCTTGGTAAAAATCTGTAGCAAGTATCCTTCATCGTCACGGTCCACCAAGATGCCCAATTCTTTCAATGGGGCAATGTCCTCATCAATTTTGCCAACACGATCAGTGACACCATCGTAATAGGCGGCAGGGACACGTAAAAACTCTACCCCGCGGCTTCTTAGGTCACGTACGGTTTTTATTATATCGTCGGTGGCCACGGCAATGTGCTGTACCCCTTCGCCTTCATAAAAATCGAGGTATTCCTCTACTTGGGATTTTTTCTTTCCTTCGGCAGGTTCGTTGATAGGGAATTTGATCCGACCGTTTCCGTTGCTCATTACCTTGCTCATCAAAGCGGTGTATTCGGTAGAAATATCATTGTCATCAAAAGACAGAATGTTTTTGAATCCCAATACATCCTCATAAAATTTTACCCAATGGTTCATCTTGTTCCAACCTACATTGCCTACCATATGATCTACATATTTTAAACCTGTAGGTGCTGGATTATAGTCCGGCGTCTCCCATTTTTTGAAGCCCGGTAGAAATGTTCCGTTGTAATCTTTCCGTTCCACAAAAATATGGACGGTCTCACCATATGTATAGATTCCGGAACGCACCACTTTTCCATCTTTGTCCTCTTCCACTTGTGGTTCCATGTAAGATTTGGCACCTCTTTCCATGGCCGTGTTATAGGCATGGGTGGCATCATCCACCCAAAGAGCCACTACTTTGACCCCATCACCATGTTTATCAATATGTTTCCCTATTTCTGTTCCGCTTTTAAGGGGAGAGGTCAGTACCAAACGTATTTTATCTTGGACCACAACATAACTTTCGCGGTCTTTCAGTCCCGTTTCCAAACCGGCCTGGGCATAGGATTGAAAACCAAAGGCGGTTTTGTAGTAATGTGCCGCTTGTTTGGAATTGCCTACGTATAGCTCCACGTAATCTGTTCCCTTGATGGGCATAAAATCTTCGGAAGTATCCTGTGATTTTGATATTGTTGCTGTTTCCATGATCGTTTATGTTTTTTATGGTTTAGAATTTTTGTTGCATCAACAACAAAAATAATAATTTTGGAACATGAAAGTAGTTTTGTTGACCGAAATTTGAGTTAAAATTGACACCGATATTTTGATGCCACCATAGTCAACAAAATCGGAATCCCTATTTTTGTGGCTATTCGTAGAACAATGCTCAATCGTATAGATGAAATACAGGGGATGGGGTTCCACTTGGATTTGGTGCTCCGTAAGATCCAAAAAGCGTATTTGCGCACTTTTGATGAACTTGGGGTGGATACGACCATTGAGCAATGGGTGATTTTGTATCAGATCCACCAGCTGGGGGAGGGTGCAAGTCAGCGTGATATTGTGAATGAAAACTTTCGTAACCGGGCCACAACTTCCAGGGTGATTGGAGGATTGGAGCGCAAGGGATGGATTTCCAAGACCCGTTTTGATGGGGACCAAAAGCGTTTTAAACTGGAATTGACCCCGAAAGGGCAGGAAATATTGGACCTGACGCTTCCCAGTGCGCTTGAATTGCGAAAATTGGCCTTAAAAGGAATTGACGCTTCCGAGTTTGAAACCTTTTTAAGGGTTTTGGACAAAATAGGGGAGAATTATGAGGAAGATCAAACCCAATGATCAAATCCCAACTTGGTTATCGTTGCGAGTCCAATAAGCAGAATCAGGATCAAACTGATTTTCCTGAACTTGTCCTGTGGGATATAGTTTAATATTCGTTTTCCCAAATATGTCCCCACCAACCCAATGGCGAACAAAAAAGGTAAATAGGTCAGTTCTTGTTTTCCAATGTACCCGTTTCCGTAATAGACAAAGGTCCGCGAAAAATCTATCATAAAATCAATAAAAGCTGAGGTGGCGATAAAGGCATTTTTTTCCAAATTGAAGGCCGCCATGGTAAGCCCGCGAATAGCTCCTCCCGTTCCCAAAAGGCCAGCGGAGAAACCGGACAATGCACCACCGATCAGTGAATTTTTTTTGTTGGGCAGGATAATGATCTCACTTTTAATGAGGAACAATAGACTGAAAACAACGAGAAAAACACCTAGCACGATTTCCAGTGCACCACTATCGACTATTTTGGACATGAAACCTCCCACAATCACAAAGATTACGGAAGGCACTCCTATATATAGGAGCAGTTTTTTGTCCAATCCTTTTTTGAAAAGAAAAATTTTGCTCAAGTTACTGGAAAGGTGAAAAATTGCCGTCATCCCGAGAACGGAGTAAAAATCAAAGTAAAAATTGCCCAGTGGCACAAAAAAAACAGAGGAACCAAAACCACCAATGGTCCCTATGATCTCGGCTACTATGGCCAGCAATAGAAAAATATAATTGATTTTCATGGTCTATCTTTCACCTAAAAAAGGAAAGGTACTGTTTTTGTTTTATGTTACACCTAGCTTACTCCCAAGTGTTGTAAAAATTCTTTAGTACCCAAAAGGCCTTTTTCTTCTTACCGTCTTCGGAAATCAATCCCTTACGGTTGTAATCGTCCTGTATCTTTGGTAAAGGTCTTCGGGGTGACCTAAAATCGACGAGAATCCAAGGGGACATACCTCGTAATTGGTCAATTTTTTGCAACATTTCCAAGGTTTCCATATAAAGGTATTCCTGATATTCCTCTGTCCAACGGGCATTTTTATCTCCGTGAAGTCCTTGTTTGGCACCTGCGCCAAATTCCGATATAACAACGGGTTTGTTTTGGTCAATCTCCCATTTTGTGATTTTACAAATCTCGGGCGTGCCAACGTACCACCCCAAATATTGGTTAAAACTGAGGATATCCACTAGATTGGCCAATGGGTCATCTATGTGTTTTATGTTGGGGTTGATTTCGGAACTGCTTTGCTCCAGCGCAGCACTGATCAATCGGGTAGGGTCTGTTTTTCTAGTGGTTTTGATGAGACTGGAGAGGAAATTGTTTCTGGCATCGCTAACCGGTGTTTCGTTGGCCATGGACCATATAATTACCGCAGCACGATTCTTGTCCCTTTGTATCATTTCTTTGAGCTGGTTCTCTGCATTCGCATAGGTGTCCGGATTGCTCCATTGGATGGTCCAGTACACAGGATTTTCCTCCCAGACCATAATGCCCATTTCATCGGCCAATCTTACAATGTGTTCGTTGTGGGGGTAGTGGGAAAGGCGAACATAATTTCCGCCCATTTCCTTGATCCAGCCCAAAACCTTTTTGGCGTCTGCTCTGGAATTGGCCCTTCCTTTGGTGATCGGGCTTTCTTCATGCAGACTGATGCCCTTTAGCACTATGGGCACTCCATTTAATAAAATATCACGATTTCTCGTGGTGATGGTTCTAAAACCAATTTGGTCGTGAAGTTCTTCATCGTCAGTGGTGAAGGTGACCGTATATAACTTTGGGGTCCTTGGTGACCAATATTCAATTTTCCTTGATTTGATTTGAAAGGTAGCTTTGCCCAAAGCATCCGTAATGAGATTTTTTTTAATGCCGAGTTCAGAAATTTCCAAGGTGACTTTTCGTTCTTGCGGGGCTTCACCGAGCAAATTTATTTCGCCCGTTATTATAGTGTTGTCTTCGTTATCTAAATGGATAAAGTAATCCCCAACATAGGTGGGCGGGGTTTTAATAAGTTTTACATCCCGGGTTATGCCTCCGTAGTTCCACCAATCCGTATTTAAGGTGGGAACACCCTCCTTGGTTCGTTTGTTGTCCACTTTAAGAATGATAAAGTTGTCCTTTTCCTTCAAGAGTTGGGTCACTTCAAAATTGAAAGGGGTAAATCCACCGATATGTGTACCAAGTTTTTTGCCGTTTAAATAAGCTTCGGTTTTGTAGTTGGCCGCTCCCACGTATAGGAATACTTTGTTGTCATCTTTGGCTTTTGTGTAATCAAACGACTTCTTGTACCATATGCTGCCTTCGTAGTAGTAGAGTTTTTCTGTTTGGGTGTTCCAATCGCCAGGGACCTGAATAGTATTTGCCTCATCAAAATTGTATTCTATCAGATCTGAAGGACTTTGTGGTTTCGTATTGGTAAAATATGCATTGGCCGATGGTTGTTTTTGCTGGTCAAAGGGTTCGTACCTGTAGTTATAGTACCCATTTTCGTAGGGATCTACAATATAGTGCCATGACCCATTGAGAGTTGTGGTTTTTCGGTTATGGGTATTGATCAACAGGGCATCGGGGGCCTGGGACCTGATAATAGTGTGATGGCCCAGCACAAATAAAAGAACTAATAAGAATTTTTTCATGTGATTATGTTGGAGTTATAAAGATAGGAAAGTTGGTGTTTGTGCCATTTTACCTTATTAATATAAAAAAATAGCTTTTTGTGTTAATACAGCATATAAACTGGATAATCCATTGGACGTAGGTGTAAGAAAAATACCTCAATTTTGTCCCTGTATAACAATTACTATGAAAACGACACAATTTTATCCAACAATATGGTCAACACCATTATACATCCCGAGTGTGATGGAAGGTTGGTATGGTTCCAATACCAAAGAGGTTGAATTGATTTTGAAAAATGAGGCAGCTACGACACTCAATGTTTCGGAGATGTCCCTTAACATTACCAAGTTCTCGGCAATTGATGAACAATGTAATGAATACTTTATCATGGATTTTCCTGGTCAGAACCCGGTATCTTTAAAAGGAATAGCTTCTGGAAATTTTTTGCGTTCCAAGAGCGTACTTTCCTTGCCCAAAGGTAAATACATCGCATTGCGTTTTTACATGGCGGGATGGGGAAACCAGTTCACATATCACGATGGGGTAACGGAGTCTGCCAATTCCTTTCAACGTTTGGATTTTCAAATTGAGGGAGGTTTTACCGTAGAGGATGGCCATGCCCCTGAAGTTAAATTATGGTTTGACTTTGTTCCCTACCAGTGGAAGCGACACTTTAAACCGCTATCGGATTTGTTTAAAGGGAGCAAAAGTCAAAAACCACGATTGGCCAATAGTTTTGGCAATTGATTTATGCTATGAAAAGGATGGAAAAGGCACCGAATTGGTGCCTTTTTTAATTTTGCTTTTCGAAGGTCTCTTCTAAAACATCAAAAGATTTTACGGTGCCATCCGTACCGATTGAAAAATTAAAATCTATCTCTGCATGATATGGATTTTCCTTCGTGGACATAAAAGTGTCGTAATGCCAATGTTGGAGGGACAATGTCAAGAAATTATTGAAATTTATGGTCAATCCCGCATCCGTGTTTTTAACCGTGGCCTTCCCAAGCATTGGGTGGGTATATTCTCCTTCGTATTGATCTATGGACAATGTGGTCTTGGTATTTGCTACTTTTCCGTCCCGTAGTTTCTGATAATATTCTTTTTCCTGCTCCTTAAACTTGGAATATAGTTCAAATACTTCTTCGTGCCAGTTTCTACTGTTATCATCAAAGACAAAAAGATCCATGGATTTATAAAGTATGGCATGCCGTAATTCCGCATGGTCCATATTGGCAAAAACATAGACGGCAACATCTTTGTCCCGCATTATGCCGCAAATGGCAATCAATCCTCCAAGACTTCCTGTATGAAAATCCAGTTTTTCTCCCCTATAGTCGTGTTGGAACCATCCCAAACCATAGGTTTTCCAGTGGGGTTTGGTCAATTTTTGGGTGGGATAGAAACTGGCATCGGTTACAAAGGCATGTGGCTTAAAAAGATATTCGAATGTGTTCTTGGATAAAATAGTATCATTTCCCACAACACCATCGTTTACCAAATACTTGAGGTAATTGGTGACATCCGATAGGCTGGACCAAATCATACCTGCGGCACCGATTTGGTCTGAAAAATTGTGGTCCACTTGTACAATTCCATCATCCAAATCATTGAGATAGGGAGTAGTGTAATTCCCCTTGTCCAATATTTCCACCGATTTGGCCACGGCATCATCCATACCAATGGGTTTGAAAATATTTTCAGTAACAAATTCAGTCCAATGCTGGCCACTTACTGCTCCAATCACTTCCCCGGCGATAGCATACATTATGTTATTGTAGTCAAAACCTCCCCGAACCGGATAGGTCTTTTCCGAAAGGGCAAATCGATGTAGCGTTTCCTGGGTGGAGACACTATCTAAGGCCCAAAGCAAATCGGCTTGTTGAATTCCCAGATTATGGGTCAATAGATCTTGTACCCTTGCCTCTTCGGTAAGGTATGCGTCTGAAAGTTTAAAATAAGGAAGGTGTTCACGTACTTTATCCGTCCAGTTCAACTTGCCTTGGTCCACCAAAATGCCCAAGGCTTGACACACAATGGCTTTGGTGGTACTTGCCATGCTAAAGAGAGTGTGTTCATCCACGGCAGCTTTGCTTTCCAAATTTTTGACACCGTATGCTTTTTGAAATACGGTCTCCCCATCTTTTACTACCACGGCGACCAATCCGGGTATTTTCCAATCGCTCATACCTTTCTGGATCATGGCATCGAGCTGCTTGGCATTTGTTTTTTGTGCAAGAACTATGGGGGGTATAAATAGGACAAAGGCTAATAGAAGTACTGTTTTTTTCATTGTTTAAAAGGTTGGTGGCTATTCCACTAATATACAATGATTAAGAAAAGCAAGACTGTATTGTTGAGTAAAAATATGCAATTGGTTTTGGGCTATCCATTAATTTGCTCGCCACCAAGACGTTTTAGTTTGTCCAACACCTCATATACTGCAAAACTTCGGGCAAAGCGGGCCATTTCCCTATCATCAACTTTAATGATGACAACGGGCAATGTAAAAACCATGGATTGTCCGGCAAGCTCCGTTTCTTCCTCAACATCCACCACACGGATGTTCACTTTTGGAAAGTTTTCCCGTACGGCTTCCAGTAGTTTTGGTTTTAGTGCCTTGCAGACACCGCAGGTTTTGCCGGTGAAAAATTGAAGTTCTGTCATCTCATTTTACATTGGGCAGGAATTAAAATAATTATTGGATATGGAAATTACAACAATTCCAAATATGGTTCCACCATTGATGTATGCATAGGGGCCGACTATTTTGTGATTGATGATCAACCATGGGTCACTTTTTTGTGAACAAGGGCCACTAGACCCAAAATTGGACCCAAAGCCAAAATCATATAAACCATATTGGAACTTGTCCAGATTCGCATTTCATTGAGTAGCTGAATACTGACGATGGTGATGGCAAAACCTATGCTGTTTACAATGGTCAATGCCGTTCCCTTTATTTCTGGGGATGCATTTTGTGCCACCAAGGTTGAAAATAGGGGAGAGTCTGCAATCACCACCATGCCCCAAAAAATGAGAAAAGCAACAAAAATAACTTCGGAACCCTGTACAAAAAGCAAGGGAGAAATCAAGCAACAAATACAGGAAAGCAGCAGGGCCATAAATGCCACCTTTTTAGTTCCAAACGTTTGTGCTAAATAGCCGCCCAGCACACATGCCAAACCACCGACGGCAATAATCGAAAAGGACAATAAGGGAATGTTGAATGTTGTTGCTTGGTGGATTGCCCCATAGGTTTGTAGCATGATCGGGACGAAGGCCCAAAAGGTATAAAGTTCCCAACAGTGACCAAAATACCCGAACGCTGCTGAACGAAAGTCACTACTTTGAAACACTTTTAGAAATGCGGACCAATAGATTTTTTGGCTTGGTTTTCGGAATGGGCCATCGGGTACTAAACCTACCATTAAAGCGCCCCCTAAAATGGCCAAGGATGAGGTGGCCATCAACACCGCTTTCCAAGAGAATGCATGGGTCATCTCTTTCAATAAATGAGGGAACGCTGTCCCGACCACCAATGCCCCCACCAAATATCCTAGGGATTTACCAAGGCCTTCTTCGTAATAATCAGCAGCAATCTTCATCCCTACGGGATAGATGCCCGCGAGAAAAAAGCCCGTAAAAAACCGAAAGGATAGGATGCTGGACAATCCATTGCCTTCCCAAATGACGCCCAAATTGACAAATGCCCCCAAAACAGCGCACAAAAAAAATACTTTGGATGGGGAAAACCGGTCAGCAATCGATAAAATGGCAAATACCAAGG
>CEVF01014334.1_pt1 | contig 31878 bp, 19 predicted proteins | sample 356441 | NCBI WGS metagenome assembly CEVF01 (sample SAMEA2622765, study PRJEB7988) | marine metagenome | biome: marine biome (ENVO:00000447); feature: surface water layer (ENVO:00002042); material: "saline water (ENVO:00002010), including plankton (ENVO:xxxxxxxx)" | depth 5 m | reverse complement strand
CGGAAGTTTCAAAGTCTTTGATTTCCGTACGCGTCTTCCTGAGAAGCTTTCTGATCGTGTGGTCGACGTCGGAGGTGAGGGTGGTTTCCCTGTACTCGGCTTCGAGCCTGTCTTTTCTGGCATCACCCTCCATCTGCTTGCGGTACCCGATTGCGGCCTGCTGGTTTTCCTCGTCGCTCGGGTGTTTCGTAAAGCATTTGCGGATTCTCTTTCGCTTGCCGTCGATGTAAATATTGCCTATAACTCGCCAACCCTTACGACCACCTCTTTCATATCTCTCGACGTTCAGCTTAAATGTGCTTTTTTTGCCATTTCCCATTATTATCAATCTCCTTATGTTCAGTACTTTGCAATTTATGTGGGCACAAAAGTGAGTACACTTTCATAATAAGTCAAGGACTGAAAATGAAAAGTCTTTTATTTATGCAGGTTAGGGGCCGTAGCTCAGTTGGAAGAGCGCGTCGTTCGCAATGACGAGGTCGGCAGTTCGAATCTGCTCGGCTCCACCAACCTGTTCCTCCCATCCGCTGGCTAGATCCTAACCCTCGAAGAATTACCCTTATGCATTTGTATAAAAAATCACAAGCCCATGTCCTGGAAAGGGATGGGGAGTCCCGAAAGCTCGCCTTGAGCATAGGCTGGGATGAATTGATCAACCGGGACGACCTGCGCTCTTGCCTCGAAAGCGAGTGGGAGGAGGCGCACCCGCTTGAACGGAGTGTCGCGGAGAATGGCGCCGACCTTCTGGCTCCGATCGGTTCCCAGGAGGTCTGGGCGGCTGGGGTTACCTATTATTCGAGTCGCTTGGCTAGGATGGAGGAATCCCAGGATGCCGGCGGAGGGGACTTCTACAGCCGGGTGTATCAGGCCGAGAGGCCCGAAATCTTCATGAAGGCAACCCCGGCCCGGGTGGTGGGCCCGAACGCTCCTTTTCGCATCCGCAAGGACTCCGAGTGGGACGTGCCGGAGCCCGAGCTTACTCTTTTCGCCACCTCCTCGGGCAAGATCGTGGGCTACACCATCGGCAACGACGTGTCCTCCCGGAGTATCGAGGGGGAAAACCCGCTTTATTTGCCCCAGGCCAAGACTTTCGACGAGTGCGCCTGCCTGGGACCGGGCCTCTACGTTCCCGAAGAGCCCCTGGGGCCGGATACCGGGGTCGGGCTTACCATTGCCCGGGATGGCGAGGAAGTTTTCTCCGGCTCGACTTCCCTTGAGCAAATGAAGCGTTCCCCTGAGGAACTGGTCGGCTTCCTCTTCCGGGAAACCAGCTTCCGACAAGGTGTCTTCCTAATGACTGGAACGGGCATCGTTCCGGGCAACGATTTCACCCTTAAGGGAGGGGATGAGGTTTCCATCCGCATCGATTCAATCGGAGTGTTGACCAACACTGTACGTTAGGCTAGCGCTTTATCCTTCCCACCACCCAAGATCACAAGTCATGACTGAGTCATCCCTGATAGGCTTCTCGAGGGGAATCGCGACCGATTCCACCTTCACTGCGCGCAACCCGTCCTCCGGCGATTCCCTGGAACCGGCCTTTTGCCACGCCTCCGAAGAGGATCTGGCCAAGGCTTGCGACCTGGCGGCCGGAGCCGCTCCAGTAATGGCTGGCCTAAGCGGGGCCAAGAAGGCCGAGTTTCTGCGCGACCTTGCGGAACGGATCGACGGGGTGGTGGATGAACTGGTCGGGAGCATGACCGCCGAAACCGGGCTTCCCGAGCCCCGCGTCCGCGGCGAGACGGGTCGCACCTCGGCCCAGTTGAGAATGTTCGCCGGCTTGGTCGAGGCGGGAAACTGGGTTGACGCGAGGATCGACCGGGCCCAGCCCGAGCGACAACCGCTCCCTAAGCCGGATTTGCGTTCCATGCTCCGTCCCGTCGGTCCGGTGGCGGTCTTCTGCGCGAGCAACTTTCCCTTGGCCTTCTCGGTCGCAGGCGGCGATTCGGCCTCGGCCTGGGCGGCCGGTTGCCCTGTCATCGTCAAGGCTCATCACGCCCACCCTGCGACCGCCTTGATTGTGGGTCGCGCGGTGGTGGAATCGGTCCGGGCCTGCGGGCTGCCCGAAGGGGCTTTTTCTTTGATTTTCGGGGAGGGACGGACCGTTGGCCAAGCCTTGGTGGCGCATCCTGCCGTGAAGGCGGTTGGGTTTACCGGCTCGAGGGCAGGCGGTCGGGCATTGTTCGACCTCGCTTCGCAGCGTCCGGAGCCCATCCCCGTTTTCGCGGAGATGAGCAGCGTCAACCCGATCTTCGTGATGCCGGGCCTCGGAGACGCCAAGATGGATGAGATAGCAACCGGGCTTCATGGCTCGGCAACCCTTGGCGCCGGACAGTTTTGCACCAACCCCGGGATCGTCCTGTTCCCGGCGGGGGAGCAGGGGGAGCGTTTCGTGGAATCCTTCCTGTCCAAGATGAGGGAGACTGCAGCGGCGCCTATGCTGCACGAGGGCATACGCAAAGCCTATGGACAAGGCGTGGAAACCCTTGCGGGCAGGGAAGGGGTGGATCTGCTGCTTGCTCCGGAGGAGACCGCAGGGGATGGACGGTGCCATGCCACGGCTTGCGTCCTGACCAGCGATGCCCGGAGTTTTCTCTCCGACGAAAGCCTGCTGGAAGAGGTCTTCGGACCTTCCACCCTCCTCGTCTCGTATGAGGATTCAAGCGAGTTGAATGAAGTGGCCGACGCCCTCGAGGGCCAGCTCACGGCGAGTGTTTTCGGAAAGGAAGAGAACCTGCCGTCTTACGGCCCTTTGCTCGATATTCTCGAGACCAAGGCGGGGCGTCTCCTCTTCAACGAGTTCCCCACTGGTGTGGAGGTATGTGGCGCGGTGGTGCATGGTGGGCCTTACCCCGCAACCACGGACGGCCGGTCGACCTCCGTGGGTACGGGAGCCATCCTCCGCTTTGCCCGCCCGGTTTGCTATCAGGGTTTTCCCGAGGAGCTGTTGCCCGACGAGCTGAAGGATGCCAACCCAATGCAAATCGAGAGGACCGAAGCCTGATCCTTTTCGCCCCGGCAGAGCCAGAAAATTTGTTTTGCCATTCCCGCCCATACAATCGTAGAACTTTCCGTTCAATTATGATGATTTTCCTCACTTTCCTACGACTCCGCACGCAAGATGCTAGGTAAGAAAAGCACCATTGGGATCTTCGATTGCCTGGAAGGGCAGTTCCGCATGCTCGAAAAGTTCCCCTTCATCGTGGGCTGCATGGGAAATGCGGACTGGCAGGTTCCCGGGGGAGAGGACTGGGAGGGGGCCTGTATGGTCAAGAAGTCGGGCAACGCCTTCCGCATTGTTCCCAACAAGAAAGGCGACGAGCGGTTGCTCGTCAACGGAGGCCCATTCGCCGAGCCTTTCAACGTCGAGGACGACGAGGTTTGCACGCTCCAGTTTCTGGGATACCCGCTCATCGTCTTCGCCGGCAAGGATCCCAAGGCATGGGCCGATCAGATTCAGAAGGGCCAGTGGATCCTGACCAACGGCAGGACCGGCACGGACTACGCCCAGTGCTCCCGCTACGAGGTCCTTGAAAAAATCCGCGAAATGGGGGCTGACCTTTCGGAATGCGCCATCAAGCCGGTGGGGCTGGACGTTCCCTTCTGGGTCGTTCACCTGGTCGAGTTCCTGCAGCCCCCCGAGGACGAGGAGGAAGAGGAAGAAGGCCTGATCGAAGAGCAGGTCGTGGTAGACCCCGACCGGGGAGAATTCACTTGCCCGACCTGCTGGCTCAAGTTCGACCGGGCCGACGTCCTCAGCATCGCCGTGCACGAGGACTTGCGGGGAGACCGCAAGCTCGGCGAGGACGCCATGCTCCGCTTCGTTCCGACCGAATTCAATTCCAAGGGTCAGGCCATGGATGCCATGGGCCTGCCCACCACCGACGTCGCGTGCGCCCATTGTCACCGCAAGCTTCCTCCCGGCTTCATGGACGTTCCCCACCATATTTTCTCCATCGTGGGGGCGCCAAGCGCGGGCAAGTCCTACTACCTTTCGGTCCTGGTCAGGCAGCTTCAGCGTACTCTTTTCAAGGAATTCGGTGTGGCTTTCAGGGATGCCGACCCGACTTGCAACGCCATCATCAACTCGATGAAGAACCGTCTTTTTGCGGGAAGCAGCGCCACCGACGCCATGCTCATCAAGACGCAGCTGGAAGGCGAGATGTACGAGAGGCTCCAGAGGCACGATAGGGTTGTGGCTCTTCCTCGTCCCTTCGTCTTCAGCCTTTCCGATCCCCGCGGGACGGGTCATGACTGCTCCCTCATCTTCTATGACAATGCAGGCGAGCATTTCGAGCCCGGTATCGCCAACGAGGAATCGCCCGGGACTCTTCACGTAGCCAGTTCATCGGCTATCTTCTTTCTTTTCGACCCCATTGCCAGCCCGGAGTTCCGCCGGGCCCTACGTGGCCACGAAGACCCTCAGTTCAGTATGGAGGGGGCCGAAAAGCGGCTCGACCAGCAGGATGTAATTATGGCCGAGCTGGAGGTGCGCGTTAAGCAAAATAAGAACATAAGCATTGCGGATAAAATTGACACTCCGGTTGCGGTTATGATCGGCAAATGCGATATTCTTCGCGACGAGCTCGACTGGGAGAGGATTCACTGGCCCATCGTCGACAAGCAGTTGGATATGGAGATCGTGGAAAAGAATTCGGAAGTCCTGCGGGAATACATGATGGACATGCACCCGTCGATCGTGGCCAATTCCGAGGCCCTGTCCACGAACGTGAGGTATTTTCCTGTCAGCCCCTTCGGCCACAGCCCGGAAAAGGTCGAGATCGAGGGACAAAAGTTCATTGCTCCCGATCCCGACAAGCTTGATCCAGTGATGGTGGAGATTCCTACCCTTTGGACGCTTTCCTTCGTGGAACCCGAATTGTTCCCGATCATGAATGGTTCCTGAAGGGGATCCTCCCTCATCGATGGCTCAGCAACTAATCTTTACGAGCACGCCACAAGGCTTGGAGCCGGGGAGGACCGGTTACTGCACAGTAGCCCGACACAAGGACCTCAGGCATAGGCTCGTCCGCGAGCTCGAGCGGCTGAGCGTCTACGACTTTGGCCAGCAAACGGGTGCCACCAAGTCGGATATATGTATCTTTAGGAAAATTCCCTTGGGCTCGGAGGAGTTCTATGTCCTGACGAAGATCTGCGATGCCGGGCTCGATTATACCAATCGCACCAATTACCTTGCACATCACCTTGTTCTCGATGGCTTCGAGATCGCGACTTGTCCATCTCCTGCGGAAATCTTCCTGAACTGGAACGGTTGGCTCAGTTCCTGGACGGATGGTCCCAGGTTCCTGGGAGAGGAGGACGCGGTTACCTTGTCCTCCTTCAAATCTTCGGGGCTGGTTCCGTGCCAAGCCTGGTTGCAGGTCACGAACGACCCGGGGAATGCGGCCAGCCTCATTTCCCCTGACATGGTCAAGCCGGTCGTGGTTGAAGGAAACCCGGGCAACCCGAACACCCTCCTGACTCTTTTTGCCGAATCCTGCGCCCTGCTGAAGATTTCGCTTGATGCCTGGGACTTCTCCTTCACCACTTTCCTGCAGGGTAATGACGACTCGAAGACCTTCGCCTGGATCGGGATACAGGGCCAACCGGCCGCAGAAAGGTTGAAACAGGGAGGATTGCGCAATCATATTGATCTCAGAAACTGGTCGGCTTCCGTCCTTTCCGATCCGATCGATCCCAACCTCGAGCACTTGGCCCGCAAGGGACCGACCAAGGCTCCAGCGAAGAAGAAGCCCTCTACCGTGGCCAAGGCGGCCTTTACGGAACAGGAGCTTCAGAGGGCCCGGGCTTCGGCACCTGCTCAGGCCGCGCTCCCCGCGGGTTCCTCGGTCGAGCCCCAGGCGGCAACGGCATCAACCAAGAAGAAGAAGCGTCCGTGGCTTCTCCAGTTGGCCGTCATTTCAACCGCTCTGTGTCTGCTCGTTGCCCTTATCGTGGGACTGGCCTATAACTTGGGCGACTGGTTCCGCGAAGAAGAGGACCCAAGCAACAAGGCCGGCCCCGTCGAAACAGAAAAACCACCTGCTCCTTCTCCGGAAGAGAGGGCTCGCTCGGTTGCTCCCGATTCTCCCGTTCAAGTCGACCGGGCGGAATACCTCAAGCTGGTCCAGACTCATTTCGCCCTGCGCTGGGTCGAGCTTGATGGGGGGGGGGACGAGCCCCTCAGAATCAACCTTAATGAGATGCAGCAGGATTTGATCGGCAAGGATTTGCAGCAGATGAAGCCAGGGGAGGAACTGCGGGTCGTTATCCAGAGGGATGACGAGGAACAGGACAAACTGGTATTCGAGACCATAGAAATGGCCCCTGAGCCCGAGGAAAGAGGAATCCTCCAATCATTCGACCTCAACGAAAAAGAATCGGTCTCTCTATCCGAGGACGAGCAAACCATCCACTTCCGCTCGGGGGAAAAGACTTATCCCTTGTCCCTTTCCCTTCTGGAACCGTCCGAGAGGAGGAAGATGCGCAAACTCTATCAGTTGATCCAGTCCGGCTCCGATTCACCCATTCTCTTCAAGCCCCGGTTGGAAGGCGGCAGGATCGTTCATTACCAGCCTTTTGATTTGCCCGATCCAAGTGGAGACCCCGTCAAGGACCCGACCGAGGAGGTTCCCGTCCGACCGCCTGCCGGCAAGCCGGTCACCCTGTCTGCGGCAAAAGGCGATGACTTCTTCGAGATCGCCGAGAAGCAAAGGCAAATCTTTCTTCTTGTGGATAAGGTCACCAGAACCAAATTGCCCTACGTCTTTTCGGAGGACGAGCGTGACCGGATCATGGCGCTGGCTCGTTTCCTCGAGAAGGGTGAGCAGGAAGTCGATCTAAAGATCAGGCGTGACGGAGAGCAGATCACTTCCCTCGAGTTCGAACTGCCAGCCCTGCTTTCGATCGACCCTATCCAGGACACGGGAGAGATCGATCCGGACAAGCTTATTCCGGAAAAGACGATCGTGTTCTGGATTCCCGGAGTCAAGATCAACGAAAGCTGGAACCTGGACCCGAGGGACAATTACTCTTTTCATGACGCCACCTTGCCGGATTATCTTGCCAACCTCATGAACTCAGGCGCTTCAAGCGGCACGGGCAAGGCTTGGATGTCCGATTTCGAACCCAGGCTCCTCATGGAGAGGGGGATGATCGGTGGATTCGATTTCGAGTCCTTTGCCTACGCTCGTGAACCGGATCCCCTCGGGGACGAAAGGATTACCAGCTTTCCCTTCGCCCAAAAGGTCAACGGCAAGAATTTCTATTCCTTTACCTTCAAGGTCACCAAGGGCTCGTCCATCGAGGTGGATTCCGAGACGGAGTCCTCCCGTAACGCCATTAGGAACGGCCAGCTTATCCGGATTCCGAACCTTGAGAAGGAAGGTTCCTGCCTCGATTTGTTTTTCCTGTCCAACAAGCATGCCGACCTGCTCAAGCCGCAAAAGCTCGGGGAATACTTCAGCTTCAGACTAGGAAGTCTGGAGCTTTCTCCCCCTTGGCTTGCCCCTGGCAGGAAATTTCATCTTCTCACCCCCAAGGGGACTTCAGAGTCCTTTCTCATGGGCCTCTCGGTTGCCTCGTCTGTGGGGAGTGAAAAGATCAGGAGTCTGATCGACCGCGCTCCCGAGGATCTGGGTTGGTCGGGTTCCGACGCGGAGCCGCTGCCCATGGCTTTTCTTACGGTATCCTCTCAGGATCCCATGAGGGCAACCCTTCTCTCGGACCAGGAGTACGCCAACAAGGTGCTGGACAAGCTCGTACTGCAAAAGAGAAGGCAGGATGATACAAGTACCGGCAACCTAAAGAAATTCGGTCCGCGGGAAGCATGGCATCCCGTCTTTCAATACATGACTTATTCCCGGAAGAACGGTTTTGCCTTCAAGTACCAGAAGCTCGGTGAATACCTCTACGAGTCAACTTTCGATAACCTGAGGAGGAAAGTCTTGGAGGAAGTGCGCCTTAAGCTCCTGCAGAGCAAGCTCCCGCCTGATTTCTACCGGGTTGATGCCCTTGCCTACGAGGTCCGATTTGCCAAGACTTTCTGGATGGAGATCGCGACGGCGGTAAAGGACCAAATCGAGAACAGCATAGACCTTCCGAGGAACTACGACGACGAAATCGCGGCCCGGGACGTCGATCGCTTGTTCGCCTTTCTTCGTCAAATGCTTCACGCTGAGATGGCTTTTGGCTTTTCCGACAGCGAGGGGCTCTATGACTTGATGCAGGAATACAGGAATACCCTCTCCCTTTCGACGAATGAGAAGTCAACCATCCGCAGGTTGCAGGCCCAGCTGCAAAGAACCAATTCCGATGCCGTGAGGACGCTCTTTGCCAACCGGCTGAGGGAGTTTCAGGGCATGGAGAGAACTCTTCGTCGCTATGCCCAGCTCAAGACCGGCGACCTCGAGCTTTTTTCGGGTATCCTGTCGGATCCCACAAAATACAAGCAATTCCTCCATTACTTCAATAACGCGAGTGGTGGCAACGCCCGGCTCGACGAGTTGCTTGGAAAGGTTGAAAAGAGAGTTTCCTCGCCCAGCCTGAAGGTCTCGCAGCGGGCGGCCTTCGTCAATGGCGTGCCCTGGACTTTATCCGTCTTTCGCAAGAATTCAGCCGGCTTCTACGAGAAGCAGAGCGATTTTTTGCGACTGGCCCCCCCTCAAATTCAATAAACACCCTATAAGCCGTGAATATCGACCGACTCATCGACCGAATCGAAAAGGCCCTGCGCGAGGATTCCACCACGGATCCGGTTTTCCACGCCTTGGCCAAGGAATACGCCAAATACAGGACCCAGATCGACGAGCGTCTCGAGCATTGCGTCACGCTCATTCGCTCGGGCAAGGACTTCGCAGCCCGTGAACTGGCGGAGCAACCGCCCGACGTCCTTACCCTCATGGAAAAGCTCTCTTTCGCCAACGATGGCAAGTGGAGGAGCGCTTGCGAGGAAAAAGGTCTTTACCTCGGTCCCAATTGGGCCGAAGAGCACGTCGATCTGCTCAATGGCCTCTACGACAAGGAGATTACCGAGGACAGTCCTCTCTTCAGGGAATACCGTACGGCTGCCCGCAGCAGGGACGAGGAAAAGACCTTCAAGATTCTTAAGATGATCCTCAAGGCCAACCCCGACCATGGGGCGGCTAAGAGACATTTCGGTCAGCTTAGCGTCAAGATTCAGGAAAACAAGATCACCGAGCTTGGGGAACTTATCCAGGCCGGGCGGGAAGCGGAGTTTCTCGATCTTATGCTCGAGATCGAGGAGACCGACTGGGTCGTCCAGCCCAAGGGGGACTTGTGGGAGAATGCGCTGGCCGTTCGGGAGGGGGTCGAGCGAAGGATCGCGAAGCTGAGGCTCGAGGAAATCCTCGTTGAGCTGGCGTCTTTCCGTGCCGCCGACGACTGGAAGGGATCCCTTTCCCTGGTTGGTGAATTTTTCAACCTTGCCCAAGAGCACGCTCTTGAGGGAGAGCTAGAGGCCGACGACATCAACGTCTACAACGAATACAAGGAGTGGGCCGAGGAACTGGCGGACGAAGCCAAGGCGGAGAGAGAGCTGGAAGGCCTGGTTTCCCGGTTCAAGAATCGTTTGGCGGAGATTCGGCAGGCTGAAACGGCTGGGGGGAAGACTCTGGAGGTCTACCTGGAGGAACAAAACGAGCTGAGAAAGTTCAGGCAGGACTTCCAGGACTTGGGCAAATCCCTTTCCGCCGAGATCATGATGGACCTGCAGAAAGCCGAGAATCAGGTCAAGAACCGGATTCTCCGGTTACAGGGACGAACCAAGCGGCTGTGGATTGCGGGGGTTTTCGCTTTCCTGCTGGTTGCCGTCGGGGCGGTGGCCGGGCTTTGGTGGCTGAGTGGATTCTGGAATGCCCGCAATGAGGCCGAGAGGATTGCCACCGACGCCTCCTCAACGCCGATCCAGCAGTGGGAAAAGCTCTCTGCCTATTCCGCCGACTATGGAAACTACCTTGAAGACGACAAGGTGAGCGCGTTCCTTGATCAGGCGATCGAAAACGTCTTTGCCGGGGCCGCCGAAAACCTGGTTCAGGAAAGCCAGGACGCATTCCTGCTGAAGACCCAGGACAAAGCCTTGCCCTTTATCGATAAGGACGAGGTTGAAAGAAGACGGGCCGGCGTCGTGGTCAAGATGTGCGACCGGGTCCTTTCCGCGATCGATGACAACCCCGATTTCGAAATGCGAACCGGTCGCGATTTCCTCGAGCTTTTCGAGGAGGCTCCCCGGATCGCCAAGGACGAGGACGGCAAGCAGCTTCCCCTCAAGGAGGTCGACTATTACCGGTTCCAGGAGAACAAGTTCGTCATGCCTAAACTCCAGCAGATCGCCGTCGCCATGGCCCGTATGGAGGATACCAACGACCGTATGCAGCAACGCTTTTCCTCCCTCGAGCGAAAAATCAAAGGGTTCCAGGACGAGGTCATGGCCGCCTGGAAGAAATTCAGGGAGACCGGTGAGGTCGATCACGGAATCCTTGCTCAGGAGAAGTACTTGGACGGTCTCGATGCCGAGACTCGTGAGTTTTCCGGAAAGGAAGCCATCGATCCCAACGATTATCGCGAAATCCGTGATGCCCTGAGGGAACTGCGAAAACGCTGGAGGAGTTTCTCCAAGGAGGTCGAGAGCAAGTCGGGATCCCGTATTGATACCCTTCTTGACGGGGCCGAACAAATGGCCACATCGCTCGCCCGCGCCGATGCTTCGGAAAAGGCCGCCAAGCTCAAGGAGATGGGTGAGCTCTTGGCCCAGGTCACGGAAATCGACAAGAAGGCCGCGAGCGACGAACTTAAGATGAGCCCTGGCCAGGAGAGAAGGCTAAGGGCTTTGCTCGAATTGAGAAACGAGACACTGGCCAAGATCAAGAAGGCCGGCGAGGCCAAGGAAAGCGCCGGCTCGGCGGGCAGCCTCAAGGACTATTTCTTTTCCCTCGAACAAGGCCTGGATGCGGATGCTTTCTCCGGAGACGAGGTTAATTACGTCCGGACGGTGTTGTCCCACCGGAACAAGTTCTCGAACGATAAGGGCGAACTGAGCAAGAAACTTTTCCTAAAGGGGCCTTCGGAGATATGGGACAAGCTTGAGAAGGGGGAGATTGCCTTGATTCCGGATGATTCCAAGGCGGAATACGACTACCTTAAGGCTCTTCTCGAGAAATATTCTCTACTCAACCTCTGGTCCTACCGCCTCGTCGAGTGCTCGCCGTTACCGACTGGTAGGTCCGGGGTATACAACACGAACAAGAAAGTCGTTCTCCCGTCCCTGGTTTCCTATGGCGAGGTGGAAGAGGATACGACCAGGAAGAACTTCGACGACCAAGGCAACCCCATCTCCAACCCCAGTTCAAAGCTCATCCAGAGCGGCAGGTTTCATTGGAACGGTGAAGTTCAGGGCAGGGTGTTCGAGTCGACTCATTTCGGGGGAGGCATCCGCGGGCTCATGGTTGACACTCCCAAGATTTCCCCCGAGTCGCAGTTTCTTCGTCTCCATCTTGACCGCAGGATGGATCCCAATACGAGGTCGCTTGTCGGTCCTCTCATGGAGTTGCTCGAAGTTGTGATTGCCGAGCCCTCCATTTCTCCCTTATTGAAGGCTTACCTACATATGGAAATCGTCGAGCTCATGAAGAAAAAACCGGCTGCCTGGGGGGTGGCCTTGAGCGCTCAATTGATTCAGGACTACCAGGATCTGCTTGCCCGAACTAAGGTCAGGATCCGACCCACGGACTGGATGGACGAGCAGGCTTACAAGGACCTCTCCGCTGCGTTGGCCGCTTTCTATAAGGGTATCGGCAAGCGGGATTATTTTCCCGAGTCCCGCTTTACCCTGGATCTTCTCGGTCAACTGCAGAAGATTCAATTCACCTACGTCGGATATGTGGATGGAGAGGGCAAGAATAGGATCGCCGCCAATCCTCCCCCTATGTACTGGGGGCTCCAGAAGGGGGCGGGCAGTCAACTCGATTTGGCTCAGGCCTCGGCCCGCTCGGCCCCTAATTTTCAGCCCCATAGTCCGCTCATCGCGACCGACCCTTCCCTTGACGAAGTTTTGGCCCGGAGTTATTCCGAGGCAAAGGTTCAAGTGGGAAAGTATGGATCGGTGGCCGATCTCTTGCCGATTGATTTTACCCGGAACTGATGAGCTACGTCGAAAAATATACCGTTTCGAAGCGAGGGAAGGAAGAGGGTCCCTACGCCGCCGCGGAGATCATCGATCTCTTGAGGATGAAGGAACTTAGCACGATCCATAAGGTCAAGGTAGGCGCGGACTGGATGGTGGTTCCCGATTTCATCGACCTGTTCGAAAAGGGCGAACTGCCCGAGCAAAACCTCGAGAAGAGCTTCGAAGACGCCGAGGAAGCCGCTATGGAAGAGGAGGAAGCCGCGGAGTCAGAGGAAGCCGTGGAGGAACCCGAGCCCGAGCCTGAACCCGAGCCCATCGAGGTTCCCGAGCCTGGCCCGGCGGTCGAGATTCACGTCAACCGTTCCGGTACCCAGTTCGGCCCCTACCTTTTCAAGGAGCTTAAGGATTACCTCAAGGCGGGAAACCTCCGCTTCAGCGATATGGTCTGGTTCGAGGGCTTGCCCGAATGGGTTCAGCTCTCGAGCATACCCGGCGTGGCCGATGGGATCGACTCCCTTGGTTCGGCCGCCCCCCCTCCCCCCAAGCCTCCTCCCGCTCCGGCCGCCCCTGCGGCGCCACCGCCCATGCGGCAAGCAGCTCCCCCCAAGCCTTCGCCCAGCGTGCAGTCCGACGACGAGGAAGACGAAGAGGATGAAGAGGATTTTGAGGTAGCTATGGACGAGGAGGATGCCGAAGCCTCAACCAATTTGGCCCCCCATGGGCCCAGAGTCATGGCTGCCTTGGTGGACGGGCTGATCGTCGTTGCCGTGATGGGTATTCTGATCGGTGTTGCGGGTCTCGTCACGGAATTCAATTCCAAGCTTCTTCTTGGTGGTGGCGTTGGGTATTTGGTTCTTGGCTGGCTGTACTATGGGCTTACGGAATCATCCAAGGCGGGTGGAGGCCTGGGCAAGCGAATGTCAAAGCTCCGGGTAATTAAGGCGGATGGCCGGGCGCCCGGATTCGCCGCCGTCAGCATGCGGAGCTTGCTCAAGATCTTGTTTTCATTCACCATCATTCTTCCCTTCGTCGCCCTGCTTACGCCTCGCAGGCAGGGCCTTCACGACTTGGCCTGCGGCACCCTGGTCGAGTCCTATGCAAGAGACGAATAAGGATCACACTTGGCTAGGCGCTTACCAACTATAACTTAAGGAAAGGTAAACATATGGACGGAGGAGTAGGATTCGACGAACCGGAACTGAGCTGGGCGACCCAGGATGTCGAGCAGAAGATCGGCTTCACCGGGGGACGCTACACGGACACGAACGCCTTTTTTACCTTTTTGGTGGGGTTGATCATGTCCACCCTTTTCTTTCTGGTCCTGGAATTCGTCATCGGTGACTCGGGGACGGCCAAGGAATGGAACGAGAACAACAAGGAAATGGTAACCGTCACACAGGAGGACGGTACTCAAGTCCAAGAAGAGCAGGTAAAGGCCATTCCCATACACATAGCCTTCTCGGACAAATTCATCAACCGGGGCGTCGGTGGCTACCTTATGGCGGCTGGGATTACCCTGCTCTTTTTCTGGGCCGTCACGATCCTGATCATCAAGGGCCGGAAAGTGAGTTTCCAGAGAAAGATTCTCGCCCTTAACCTCATTCCTCAGGACCCGAATTTCTTTCTTAACAATGCCACCGCCCGGGATGCCCTTCTACGCATCCGGGGCCAGGTGGACGATCCCAAGCACTTCCTGTTGCTTAACCGTATCGACGTTGCTCTTTCCAACCTCCAGAACATTGGTGAAATCAGCGAGGTGGCCAGCCTGACCAATGCCCAGGCGTCGATCGACGAGGACCAGGTTTCCGCCAGCTACAGCCTGATTAACGGATTCAATTGGGCCATTCCCGTTCTCGGGTTTATCGGGACGGTCTTGGGCCTGGGCGCGGCTATTGGAGAGTTCGGAGTGACCATCCAGCTTGCCGACGACGTGGACAAGCTCAAGAATTCGCTCACCGACGTCACGGGGGGACTATCCACCGCCTTCGATACCACTCTCCTGGGACTGGTGGCCTCGATTATGGTCCAGATGCTCATGACCTTCAGGAAACGCCAGGAGTTTCTCCTTCTGGACGAGTGCAACGAGTATTGCCAGACCTATGTCCTGGCCAAGCTGAAGCTGGAGAAGAGCGGAAGAGGGAGGGGCGGCTGATTCTTCCGGCTTGCAACCCGATATTTTTGAACTAAATAAACAAATAAGTATTTATTGCAAATACTGAAGGTTTGGCTTATTCATTTGGTTAGCATGCTGAATATTTTCCCAGAGGCAGTGAGGGTGACCTCATCCTTGCCGTTCAACCCTTGACGACCTCAAGCCATGGGTAGAAGCAGTCGAAACAGCGAGGAAAAGGTGAGCTTTTTCGCCTTTCAGGACATTATTACCGCGGTGATCGGAATTCTCGTTCTCATCGCTTTGATCCTAGCCCTTCAGGTCAACCCCAAGCGCGAGAAGGAGGGGGAAAGTCCTGGGAACAACACCGCTCCGGTAGAGTTGATCGAAGGACCGAACGATGGGGGAGGGAACGCCACCATCGTGGTGGACAGCGAGTTCAATGCTTCCGAGGTGATCGAGGAAATCGCCCAACTGCACCAGGAGATCTCGGATGAGGAAAGGGAGTTCCTCGTCGAGCGCGACGAGAAAAACAGTGAAATCGAGGAGCTGGCGAAGGAGCTCAAGCGGGTCAACCTGGAGCTTGATCTTTTCAAGAAGAAGCTGGGGATCGAGGATTCGAACGAGTCCGAGGAAATGAAAAAGGCCCTCAAGTCCCTCCAGTTGACCATCGATCTCGCCAAGGTCCAGCAAAAGGAATTGGATGACCGCAAGAAGGGACTTGAGGACAAGATTAACGCCCGAATCCTCAGGGAGGTGGCTGATATGAGTGAGCTCGAGCTCACCGAGCTCGACACCCAGCTCAATACCCAGGTGGAACAGTTGACCAACCAGATCGAGAACGAGGTCCGCGTCATCCCGAGGGAGAGCAACGTGGGCAGGAAGCCCGTGCTGGTGATCCTTGGGGCCAATGAATTTACCATCGGGATTTTCAACGGTGAGCAACGGACCGTGCAGGTTGGCCCTCTTACCTACTACCGCCAACTGGGGGCCGCCCTTACCTCCTATGACAGGGCGAAGTATTTCTTCGTCTATTTCTTCAGGCCCTCGGCCTGTGAGACGGTGGTCGGAAACGTCCCGGGCAGGGACGGGGCCATCGAGATGAACCTCTTCGACCTGCTGTGCTCCCCCAAGGGCAACCTCAACAGCCGGCTCGGCTACCGTTTTGGCTCCGAGCCCATCCACGAGGAGGCGGCGGTGCTCTTTACCGACAAGAGTCCCGACGTATTCGACGAACTTTTTTCCGTCCCGTGATGAACGCGAGTTACAATGGCTAGGGAAGAAGGAGAAGGCGGAAGCCTGGACATGTTGCTCGATACCCTCTGCAACACCTTCGGGGGGATCATCCTGATTGCCCTCTTGCTTGCCCTCAGCGTAAACAAGAAGAGCGTCGAGCTCTATGAGAAGCTGGTCCAGACCGACGACAACAAGTCGGAGCTCATCAGGGAACGCGAACAACTCAAGAATTCCCTCCTCGACTTGAAGGACGAGCAGGTCGAGGTCATTCAGGACCTGGAGGACGAAGCCGACCGGATGAGGGAGGAAATCGAGGAGACCAAGGACGACCTCGATGACCTCAACAGTGATGCCTCGGCGGTCGAGGAACTGGCCAAGCGGGAACGCGAGAAGGTGGAGGATCTCAAGGAGACGGAACTTAAGGTGGAGGAGGAGCGGCTCAGCGCGGAAGAAGAGGTAGCCCGGCTCGAGACCATCCTGGAGCACCAGGAACTATCCCAGGAGCTCAAGAAGAAGCCTTACCGCAAGGTGAGCCTCCCTCAGCAGAAGGATACCGACAAGAAGCCCCTGCCCGTCATCGTTGCCCACGGCAAGATGTACCCGCTGGTCAAGTTCGGGATTGGCAAAACCTCCAAGAATGAGGACGGGCTGACTTGGAATACGGCTCCCGAGAACCGGTTCCGGATCGAGGTCGACCCGGCCCTCGGGGTGGACCCGAGCGACGATCAGGTCCTGGAGCGCTTCCTTTCATCCGTCAAGGACGCTCCCAAGAAGGTCCGCCAGAGCTTTTTCCTCAACCTCTGGGTCTTCTCTGACTCGGAAAGTTTTGGGGTTTTCAACAAAATCCGCGATGAGGCGGTCTTGAGGGATCTGGACTACAACTGGCTGCCCATTTCCGAGCTTCCGCTCATGATGAAGGCCGACAACGTTCCATGGAAAATCCAGTAATTGAAACTATTTTCCGTAACCTTATAATGCGTTGCAGCCGTATGAGTATAGCGAGAATAATCCGATGCAAATATGCAAATATGATAACTTATCCAAAAGTTTGCCGAAAAAGCTCAGATTTAACTTGTGAAATTGCGTCATTTCGACTTAATTATAAGAGTGTCTAAGGAGCTTATGATTTCGATGTCCTTCGGAGTGGCCATTCTTCTGGTCTTCGCTTGGGGCATTGTGAACCCCGCCGTCCTTAGCGGACCCGATCCCTTCTTCCTTATCACAGGCTTGGTCTGCGTGGTGGGGCAGGTCGTAAGCGCCCACTTAGCCTTTAATCAGTATAAGAACCTTTCCACTCAAACACCTAACGAAGGAGAAGAAAATGACCGAGGAGAAGAACGATCCGCAGACGGATTCGACGACTGAAGAGGAAGAAGCCCTTTTGGAGTCCGAAGAACAGGAAACTCAACTTGACCCCAAGCACCGCACCCCGGCCTTGGCAAACTTGGTAGCGGGTTATGCCTTGGCCCTCGGGTTCGGCATCCTGCTGGTATTTGGCATGAGCGAAGATTCCGCTGGTGAACTCGCCGGCGACGAGCAGATCGAGGAAGGCGAGATGGCTTCCGCAGCGGTCGTTCCACAGGACGAGGGCGAGATCATTTCTCTCGTCGGTGGAGGCAGCATCCCTTGGAAGCTTGGTGAGCAATGGCAGGAGCCCGGCTACACCGCGAATATTGATGGAGAGGACTTCACTTCCTTCGTTGAGGTTGCTAGTTTCGTGGACGTAACCCAGCCCGGCCAATACAAGGTCGTCTATACGGTAAAGGATCCCGATAACGGTGAGGTTCTCGAATCCTTGGAGCGTTTCGTGACGGTGAACGAGGGTGGGTTCATCCACGGAGGCCAAGTGGCATACGCCGATCGTCTCGACGGCCATATAGTGGACGATCGTACAATCGTTTCCACGGTCGGCGACCCGGTTGACGGACCCCTCTTCGTGGATAACGCTCATCATCTCCGTAACGCCGGGGTTACCCTTGGCGATGGAATTTCCGAGACGCATATTGGCGCGGGCGGTAATGGCGGTGGTGGTCATGGTGGACACGGTCGCGGCAATGGTGGCGTCCGAGACGATGACGGCGACGATTTAATCACTTTCGACAGCGCCGTGCGCGAGGACGAATTGGTGATCATTGAAGACGACGACAATGTCGTGGCTAAGCTCGATCGCGATGACATCGGTCTTGGTCGTGGTGGAAACAATGGGGTCGATCTGAACAACTTTGCACCGGAACGCGGTGGAAACGAGGATGGCGAACTCGGTAAGGTCGGCGACTTCAAGGAAGACGGTGACGGTTTTGGAAAGGGATCCATGCCCGGAGTGGGCAAAGGTTCCGAAGTGTACGCCTATAATTTCCCCTCGCGTGGTCTTGGCGCTGGTGTCGGCAGTCCCGCACTTGGCGCAGCTGCAGGTTTTGCCGGACTTGGCGCGGGAATCGGCGAAGCCGTACTCGATGGTCAGGCTGTTCCGGCACTCGGCGGGATCGGTACCTACGCTCCCCCCGCTCCCTCCAAGCCTGCCGGACCTGATACCGATTCCGATGGCGTGCCCGATGCCATGGAGCCTTATTTCAAGACCAACCCCAAGTCCAACGACACCGACAACGACGGTGTTTCCGACGCGGACGAGATCAAGGGCATGTCCAACCCGCTCAACCCCACTAGCAAGCCTGGTACGCCCGCTCCTGGTGCTGATGCCGATGGCGATGGGGTGCCCGAGTCCCTGGAAGCCCTGTACGGTTTGAATCCGGCCAATTCCGATACCGATGGTGATGGTTTCTCCGACGGTGAGGAACTTGCCGCCATGACCAACCCCAAGAGCTCGACAAGCAGTCCCGGTGAAATGGGCGGACCCGCCTTGGCGGTTGCCCCTGGAGTCGCCGGCGGCGTTGCGGGTCTTGTATCCGGTGCAGGAGCGGGAGCCGCAGCCGGCTTGGTCTCCGGTCGCGTTTCCCATCCTCTTGGCTTGGGCGTGGCTGAACCCGGACCTGGCATCGGAGGCCCCGGCATCGGAGGCCCCGGAGGTTACGGTAAGGGTGGTCACAGGGAATGGGACTACGACCATCTTCCCAAAGACGGCAACCTTTACATCATGATGCACGTGGATGGAAGCGGTTCCATCCTCAGTACCCGCAAGGCTCTCGAGGAGATGAAGGATACTTTGCTCAAGCAATCCCTTCTGCCTTACTATAAAAACGATGAAGCCCTCTATAACAAGCGGGTCATGGTCGTCGACGGCGAAGGTGAACGCACCCTCAAGTTCTTTGCCCAAGCGGCCAAAAAGGAGAATGTCTTGGCCCTCGTCTTCCAAGACGAGGCGCAGCCCGATTACCACCTTCCCAACTTCAACAAAAAGCCCGAAGAGTTCTATATGGACGACCTCAAGAAACTCCGTAGCAACTTGAACGGCTTTGGTGGCGTCTATCGCGGGATCATGTTCCAAGTCGACCGTGGCAAGACCTTTGCCAAGTCCTTCAAGGAATTCGTTCAGAATGCCTGGCAGGGCGAAGGCTACCTTGATGGTGCCGGCCAAAACCTCAAGCCTTTCTACTGGAAGGAGAATCGGGATCACATCCGCAACCGCAACGGGGTGGTATTCAGCGATGAGTATCACGTCGATTCGGAAGGAGACCCCGCCTACTACATGAACCTGATCATGGAAGCATCCAAGAAGGTCGGGCTCGATATCGGACGCTACGGTGGTGAAGAGCTCGACGCTCGCCACAACCCCAAGGCTCGCAGCGGTAGCAGTTCTTCCTCCGACAAACCTTCCGCCCTCAACGAAATGTGCCCTGTTAAGCCCGACCGCAAGGCAAACCCTGCAATAACCGCAAGGGATTCCAGAGGGCAAACCGTAGCCTTTTGCTGCAAGGGTTGTAAGAATAAATTTGTAGCGGCCGATTGATCTTAGATCTTAGCATCCACTGCGATATCCCTTTTCCTGCCGATATGAAAAGGGAATTAAGTTTTAAAAAAAGGAGAGCATGAGTACCAAGACCATGCTCTCCCTTTTGTTTACGGCTACCTTAGGCTTGGCCGTTATTGGGAACCTATTTGCGGGTAGCCTGCTTCTGGCTGCCGCCTTGGTCTTTGCGGTTCTCGGGATAGGGGTTCTTTCCCACCTCGCCTTTTTCGAGGAGAAAAAGAAGAAGAGAGCCATCGGGCCCATTCCCTGGCTGAACTTGGCCATGTCCTATGGGGTTCTTTTGATGAGCTTGGTTTGTTTTCTCTACTTCCTGATCAATCCTGAGGACGACTTGGAGAGCACCATTGCCAAGGCCGGCCAAGTGGCCGGGGACGAAACCGATGGATCGAAGGTTCCCCTAAGCGAGCGCACCAACGTCGATTCGGGTGGAGAAACCGCCCGCCTCGGCAGCGCGGGACGCGGGGAAGGGGAGGAAACCCTCGGCGGCGCCAACGAGGACAACCAGAATGCGATGCGGGAAGCCCAAGTTTTCGATCCGCCTATAGCCGGCGCCGATGGAGGGATTTCCGATCAGACCAAGGTTTCCGCCCAGAATGTCGAGGAATTGCTCGAACCGGGCCAAGAAGACCTCAGCTTGACCGATTCCCCCGACAACGCCTTTGAAAGGGTGGGGACCGACGACGAGAACAAATTCGTGGGGGATCCCAGCGCCCTCGTCTTCGAGAATCCGGATGACAAGACCCTGGCCTTCGACAACACCGTTTTCCGTGGTAAGGAGGAGCCCACCCCGGACCTTCCGAAGGTTCGCGGCGTTAAGAACACCAACCCTGCGGCGGCTCTGAATTCCCTAGGTGTGGCGGTTCCCAAGTCGATGAGCGGCAGGTGCGACAAGCTCGGTCGCAACAGCCGTCTGACCCGGGCCGGCGTGAGCAACCCCGCTCTCGTTGAGAAGTCGGTCGTGAAGGCCTTGGACTGGATTACGGCAGACCAGAATGCGGACGGCTCCTGGGGCAAATCCTACAAAGGTGCCATGACGGGCTTTGCACTTCTTTGCTACCTCGGGCACTGCGACCTGACTGATTCGCCCGAATATGGGGAAGCCGTATCCAAGGGCATCAATTACTTGGTCGAACTGGGTGACCAAAAGGACGGCTGGCTCTACGTTACCAACAACAAGCACGGTGGCGCCTATGCCCAAGGCATCGCCGCGTATGCCTTGGCCGAAGCCTATGGGATGACGGAAAAGGATTTCATCCTGCCCGTCCTGCAGAAGGTGATTCACCGCATTGTCGCCGGCCAAAAGCAGGATGGTGGCTGGTACTACCTGGAGACCAGGAAAGGCCCAGGGGACATGCGTTTCGACGATTTCGGAAAGAACGAGAAGATGGCCAGTGATACCTCCGTCAGCGGTTGGCAGTTTCAGGCCCTCAAGGCGGCCTACAACACGGGTGTCGTTTTTCCCGGTCTCGAGCCTGCCCTGGAGGCGGCGGTAAAGAATTTCTACCGGGTATACTCCCCTAAGAACGGAGGCTTTGGCTACAGGAAGGCGTCCGATGCCTCCAACATCAAGCACAAGCTGACCGGGGTGGGTTCTCTCGGTCTTCAGTCCTGGAACAAGGGACACCCTTCCGGTGAGCAAAAGAAGCAGACCTTGAAGAGCGCCGTGCAGCACATCCTCAAGAACAACCAAGCCATGGACTACAACAGCGCCGACTGTAACCTGTATTCCTGGTATTACGATACGCAAGCCCTCTACAATTACGGCGGAGCTTATTGGTCCTCCTGGAACCGTCGTATCGAACCCCTTTTGCTGAAGGCCCAGTCCGAGGACGGAAGCTGGCCGGCAGAGGGCAGCGGGCTTACCAAGAAGCGTTCCGGAGGAGATGCCGATATCTACAGGACGGCACTCTGTACCTTGATGCTGGAGGTTTACTACCGCTACGTCTATTGACGCCCCGGTTGATTTCTGAGGCCATGTTCGGTAAGCCTGCGCTTCTTCTGTTTTTTTTCGCTCCTTTCCTTTTCGCATCCGAGTTTCCGGTTCTGAAATCGGGGGAAATCTTTGGAATCCTGTCCTCCAAGGGAAAGGCTTGGATTGAAGTCAAGGAGGACGAAGGGTTCACTCACCGTTATCTCTCCCCTTGGCGGGGCGGAGCTCCCACCAATGGCGGGGGCTTCGACCGGAAGATCATCGAGACTTTCGACAAGCTGGTAGTGGGAAACCGTATTTGGCTTTCCTGGTATTGGGACGGGCATCTAAGGACCGATAGGATCAGGGTGGTCATGCCCCGCAAAAAAAACGGTGTTTTTGAGGGATACCTCCTGGAAACGGGGGACAATTGGTTCGATGCCAAGACCAGTGAAGGCAAGCTTCCCTGGAGGTTCTACGCCCATTGGATAGGTGGCCTGCCTGAGAATGGCGGTGGCTACGATTCCAAGAGCCTTGAGTTTCTCGAGGAAGTGGATCCGGATCTTCCCCTGCGGTTTTCCTGGAGTTATGACCTAAGGCCCCGTTTCGACAAGCTGATCGATGACGATGATGAAGAAGAATTCGTTCCTTTTTACGAAGGCAAAAGGCTCCCAAAGCCCTACCTCAACAAGCCTTCCTCCAGCCCGGTGAAGAACCCTTTCGACCAGGCGAATCCGGTCAACCCCTTTGATTCAGCGAACCCGCCCGCAGGCAACCCTTTCGACCAGGTCAAGCCCGCCAACCCCTTTGACTCGATTCCGCCCACGTCTCCTGCGAACCCCTTCGACGAGGCTTCCGGTAAGCCTCCCGCCAACCCCTTCGATGGGGGTGGGGAACAAGCACCTTCCACGCCGCCGCCCGAAAACCCTTTCGATTCGGCGCCTTCTCCGGAGTTGCCCAAGAATCCCTTCGATCAAGCTCCCTTGCCGGGCAACCCGTTCGATAGCCTTGAGGCACCCGATGCCTAGCGCAGGACGTCTTCCCTAATGGAGATTTTGGAGCCGTTGGTGAGCAGCCAAAGGGCCTCGCTGGCATAGCCCTTTTTCCAAGAACGCCGAACCTTGACCCTCCTGACCTTGATTCTTTCGGGAAGGGGGATTGCTTCACTATGCTGGCCTCCGGCCCATAATACGTCGATGATCTCGCCCTTTTGGTCGAGCCCGACTACCTCGAGCGGAAACCCTCCCATCTCAATGGCGTATTTCTCGGCCTCCCCGTAAGACTCGTAGTTGGGCTCGAATTTCGCGTCCTCCAGATACCCGGTCTCGTTTCGGATGGCAATCCGGCTGATGTGAGAGGACCAAATGGGAACGATCTCATTGCCTTGCTCGTCAAGGGTGTAGACCTCGGCGGGCGAGTTGTCCGGGTTGCGGTACTTGGGAATGGCCAGAATAGCCTTGGCGGCCTCGTCGATCGCCCTCGAGAAACCATTGGGCGTGGGTGGGTGCGGAGGGTAGGGGCGTTTCTTGTCCGGCAGGACTACCACTAGGGAATGAGTCTTGGGGTAATAGGACAACTGGTCCTCCTGGAGGAGTCCCGAGTCGCTGAAGTTCCCTTCCTCCTTGAGGAGTTCCTCCTCTGAAAGCGAGCGGCTTCCGGGATGATAGTAGGCCCGGTAGGAACCAACGGGGTTGCCGTCTTGAAACTTGACCTGGAGGCGGAGGTGGTTCTTAACCGTGAGTTCGCCCGGATCCTTGTCTTCCTCAGCCAGTTTTTCGTTGTAGCGCAGGAGATCGTTGTTGGAAGCCGGATAATAGAGGGTGAAGTTGCCGTCCAGTTCGCCGTTGCTGAAGTTCTTCTCGTAGACCAGTTCGCCCGTCTTGCCGTAGAAGGTAAAGGTGCCGTTGCGCAGGCCTTTGCTGTATGAGCCGGTCAGGAGCTTAATCCCGTTCTTCTGCCAGAAAGTAAAGTTTCCGTCGCGCAGCCCATTGAGAAATCCAACCTCGAAGTGCTTTTTTCTCGTCGAAAAGGTCTTCTCGATGAAACTACCGGATTTGGGGTGATATTCGTACACGAAGGCCCTCTCTCCATTGCCGAAGGGCATGTCTTCCCCGATCTTGTAGAGAAGCTCGGAGCCGTTCTCGTCCTTACGGTATTCGACGTCGTCGGGGTGAAGGCGCTCCTCGGCGCAGGCTCCCAGAAACGCCAAGGCGGCAACCAAGGTCGTCAAGGGTGCAAACCTGCGGATATAGGAAATTTCTAGCATGACCGAACATGCCACAATAATCCGTAAAAAACGGGTTTCGCAACGGAAAACTTATTTGTTCCTCGAGCGGACCTGTTCCGCAATCTCATCGATATCCTCGGCAGGGAGGGTAACGATGCTGGTGGGCCGCCCTCGGTCCATCTTGTAGACGACGATGCCCAGCCAGTTTCCCTCGCGATCGAAGACGGGAGTCCCGGGCGAGGTGTTGTCGATCACCAGATACTTGCGCGGTTTCTCGATCACGGCGCTGACCCAGCCTTTTCGGAGGGTGGATTGGCGGTAGAGGTTCCGGCCCAGCTTGCCGAGGGAAACCACTTCGTCCAAGGCTCTGGTCTTGACATCGGTGTCTTTTGCCGGCCGTGGTACGTAAGGAAAGGAGATTTTGTCCGCTTGACTCTTTCCTCCCTTGAGCGGAAGGACGAAGGCAAGGTCCAGGTCGCTGTCCTTGAGCACAAGCCTGGCCGGCACCTCGGTGCCGTCCTGCATCAGGATGAGGACCTCGGTGTAGTTGACGTTTACGGTACTTCCGCCTCCGCGCATCCTCGAAAGGAGGGTTGCCGTCGGGTCGACCCGGCTGAGGGAAAGGACGGTCAGCCCATCCTCCGCGATGATGGTTCCCAAGGCCTCCAGTTTCTGTTCCTGCGGAGGCATGCTGCGCCCCCCTGCGCTGACCTCGACGCGGACAGTGGCGGAAACCCAGGTTACGCAGTCGGCATGATCCTGAAGAAGCTTTCTCCAAGTTAATTCGGGCCTCTTGGCCTCGAGGAACGAAGGATTGGAGAAGGCGAGCAGCAAAAGGAGTGGAAAGTGGCGTTTCATCTTTCTTAGGGGGTTGTCAGCTTTGGTCCCAGTCCGGCTCCAGCTCGAGAAAAAGGGTGTGGATGCCGCGGCGCACGAAAAAGACGATCCTGGGGGGTTTTTGCTCGATCAGCTCGTTCATCTTCTGCTCGAAAGCCTTCACCCTGCTGTGGCTGGCCCCGTTCACTTTCAGGAGCAAGTCTCCCTGACGCAGACCCGCCAATGCCGCCCATCCCGCCTGCTCGACGTTATGGATGAGAAGTCCGGGATGGTTTTTTTCCAGCCTCTTGGCCACGCGGTCGCCGAAGGAAAGCTCGCGGAGCGTAAACTCGAAGGTCTCCTCCTCGTACTCGGGCAGCTCGTTGGGCGGGTCGGGTCTCTTTTCGAGGGTCACGTTAAGGTCGAGGCGCTCCTTGCCGCGCAGGCCGGTTATGCGGATGACGGACCCCGTCTTGTATTCCTTGACCATGTTTCCGAAAATCTCCGTGTCCTCGCTACGGTAGGCATTGATGATCTGCCCGTCTATGCGGAACATAAGGTCGCCGGGCTTGAGCCCGCCTTTCTCGGCGGGGGTGTCCGGATAGACTTGGGCCACCCGGATTCCTCTTGTCGTAGCCGGCAGGCCGAGGGCAGCGGACAGTTCCCTGGTCAGGACTTGGTTGGCGATCCCGACCCAAGGCTTCCAGGCCTGCAAGGGGCGGTTTTCATCCGCCTCGGGCCCGATTTTGATAACCGTCAACAGCTTGGCGAGGTCCCGTTCGAAGCTTACGAGGGTAGGAACGGGTTCCTTCTTGCCCTTGGTGATTTCCTTCGAAAGGCGAACCAGGTCGGCCACGTTGCGCACGGGCTTGCCGTTGATCTCGGTTACGACGTCCCGGGGGATCAGGTTGGGCTTGGCGCTGGAACTGGGACCGCCTCGGCTAACGGAATGAATCTGGGCCCCCCTTTTGTTTGAGCGTCTGGCCTCAAGGGATGACATGAGCGTGAAGTCCCGGGCGGTCATGCCCCAGTTCTTGAGCTCGCGCTCCTTGGCAAAGGCCGCTTCACGTGAAATCGTCTTGAGGGACCAGCTCATCTTCTTCTTGTCGCGCATGCCGGTCACCTTGACCATGCTCCCTACCTTCATTCCGTAGGCGAGCTGGTTGAACAAGGGCAGGTCTTCCGCAATCTTAGCGTCCACTTCCTTGCCGGCATAGGTCCGGATCAGGTCCCCCGGCTCGATGCCTGCCTTCTGGGCGGGGGAATTCTTGATTACGCCGGCGACGAGGATTCCCCGTTCGCGAGGGTTGAGCACGGGCTGACATTCCAAGCCCGTCCAGCAACGGGAGACGAATCCCTTTTGGGCCAATTCGGCCGAGACCTCCTTGGCCAGGTTTGCCGGGATGGCCCCGCCCAGGCTGCCGATCCCGACCTCGTTGATCCCGATGATCCGGCCCGCCTCGTCGACCAGGGGGCCTCCGCTGTTGCCCGGGAAGATGACGGCATCGTGCCCTAGCCAGCGCACGAGTTCGCCCACGTTCTCCCCATCGAGCCGGAAGGATCCCGAGCGGGGCGAGATCATGGCGACGTTGGAAATGATTCCCCGCGTCACCGATTGCGACAGGCCGGCCGGGCTCCCCATCGCGAAACAGGTGTCCCCGACCTTTACCAGGTCGGAGTTCCCGAATTTGGCCGTGGCCAGGGCTTGGCTCCCCTTGGGACGATCGGCGAGGCGCAGCCTGAGCACCGCCAGGTCGGTCATGGGGTCGGCCCCTAGCAAGTCCGCGGAAAGCTCCTCGCCGTCGTAGAGTCGGCAGGTGATGCGGGTCGCTTTGCCGGCGACGTGGTGGTTGGTCACGACCAGGCCCTCCGCCGCGATGATGACCCCGCTTCCGGTGGCCCTCGACTTCATCAGCCTGCCCGACGATCCCTTTTCGGAAACGACCTCGATACGGACGATGGCGGGATATACGGAATTGACGGCCTTGCTTAGTTTGGGGTCGGCAGTGGGCTCATCGGCCGTGGCCGAAAGATGGGCGGTGAGAAAGCCGAGGAGCAGGCAGGGTAAGGAAAAAAACGTTTTCATGTTTGTTATAGGGCGTCGCCGGGCAGTTGTTTCGTTTGACTCCGCGTACTGCAACGGGCATGAATTTCTTATCCCTTTCACGAAAGACTTGGCAAGCAAACAAAAGAAAAAGGCAGATGACCGAAAACGAAGGAGCCCCTTCCATCCTGAGCGATCGACAGCGTAAGTTTCTCGGTTTCGTCCTCTGTTGCGCCGGCGTTCTCCTGCTCGGCGTACTCATTGCCGTTCTGGTGGTCATCCTCAACCGGGCCTTCGACATGTTCGGCGGAGTCATCTGGTCGCTTGCCGTATCGGGCATGCTCGCCATCATGCTCCGGCCCATCGTCACCTTCTTCGACGAGAAGCTTGGGCTCGGGCGCTTTGCCTCCATTCTTTTGCTCTACCTGCTCGTGGTTGCGGTCGCCGGCTCGGCCACCTGGTACCTGGGGGGCAAGGTCATCGGGCAGGCCAAGGAGTTCGCCGGGACGGCGGCGGAATGGCCCGAGCGCATCGAGCGCAAGGTCAAGGGATCCGTTTCGCCCGACACCTGGGAAGCGATATCCGGCCAGGTCGATGCCTTCAAGAAATACTGGAAGGAACTGGTCGGGAACGAGGAGGTTTCCCTTTCCATTGTCCTTCCTGCCGACCAGAAGGCCGTATATGACGGACTCGACGTAGAGCAGAGGCAAACCTTCCGTGATCTCGACCAGGAGGAACAAAAGGCCTTTTTCGAGATCGAGGGCGGTGAAGAGCGGGCGGACTACCTCTCCCGCAAGGGCCTCGAAATGCGCAACCGGGCCATGGAGACGATCGGCCAGCAGGGCGAGGAAATCGCCCAGAAGTCGGCCGAGGTCATCAAGTCCGCTTGGGCGGGCCTGCTCGGGTTCTTCGCCCAGGTTACCTTTCTTGCCGTCATTCCCATCTACCTCTTCTATTTCCTCAGCTCCAACCGCAACCTCCTTGAAGACCTGGAAGAAGAGCTTGGCTTTCTGAGCGCATCGGTCAAGGAGGACGTGGTCTTTCTGATCCGCGAGTTCGTGGGCATCATGGTCGCCTTCTTCCGGGGCCAGCTGCTGATCGGGCTTCTCATGGGCGTGGGCTATGCCATCGGCTTCACCATCAGCGGCCTGAAGTTCGGGATCGCCCTCGGCCTGCTCTTCGGCCTGCTCAACATCGTGCCCTACCTCGGGTCCATCGTGGGGATCGTCACGGCCGTGCTCGTCGCCTACCTCCAGCCCGGGGGCATTGCGGAGACCGGGGAATGGACCGTCCTATTGGGCTGCGGAATTTCCTTCCTCGTTGTTCAGTTGATCGAGAGCTACTACCTGACCCCCAAGATCATGGGCCAGCAGACCGGTCTTCATCCCGTCGTCGTGATCGTTTCCATCTTCTTCTGGGGGACCGCCCTAGGGGGCATTCTCGGCATGATTTTCGGCATTCCCCTGACCGCCTTCATCATCATCGCCTGGCGCCTGCTTTGCCGCAAGTACTTCAACCGCAACTTTTGCGCCCCCGCGGAAGCCTGACCGCTTATGCCTTGCCAAGCCATTCCCCCGCTTAATAATGGGGATGGTTCGCATTAATGACCCGGCTTCCCCCATGATTTTTCTCCGCTCGTTCTTGCTTCTCGCCCTCCTCGCGGCCTCCCTGCAGTCGGCCGTCCCCGTCCCCTATGCGGGCAAGGTATCCATCGACGGGGTGAACTTTAACGGCTCGGCCGCCTTCGCCTTTGAAATCCGGGACGCTCAGGGAACCGCCCACTGGCGCAACGGGGCAACCCCCAACGATACGATCTCGGTATCCGTCGCCAACGGCCGTTAACTCGTTCACTTGGGCGGGCAGGGGATGAACCCGCTTCCGTCCGATCTCTTTCTTGCCCATGAGGAGCTCTACCTGAAGGTCCGCTTTGACCCGGGCGACGGCCAGGGTCTTCGCTTACTCGGCCCCGACCGGAGGATAACCGCCACCCCCTATGCCCTGGCCGCCGACTTGGCCCGGACGCTTCCTCCTGGGGCCGTCACCCTCGACCTCCTGTCTCCTCAGGTCCTTTCCGCCCTCGGGGTGACCCCGTCCGTCTCCACCCAGCCCTTCGCCCGCTACGACCCGGATAGCGGGACGGTTCTCTTCGAGGTGGTCGGGCGCGGGCATAACCTCGGCTACCAGTGGTTCCGCAACGGCCAGCCCATTTCCGGGGCCACCGGACCCATCCTTGAAATTGCCAACGCCAACCTCGCCGACAGCGCCACCTACTTGGTCCGCCTGACCAACTCGCTCGGGGAGGTCTCCAGCCAGACCGTTTCCCTTCACCAGGCGGTGGGGGCTCCGGGGCCCAATACCTCGGAAGGAAACTCCAGCCAAGTTCCCTCCAACGGGCTCGTTCTCTGGCTCGACGCCAACGACGTCGACGCCGACGGGGTGGCCGACTCCGGAACGGACCAGACGAAGGTCGCCGACTGGGCGGACAAGGCGGGCAAGGACCACAACGCCACCCAAGGAACCCCCTTTCGCCAGCCCACCATTCGTTCCGGTCAACTCCCCGAGCACCCCGCTCTCAGCCTCTTGTTTTTCGACGGCAACCAGTCGCTAACCTTCCCCAAGATCGAGCAAACAAGGACATGTTTTTGGGTCTTAACCAGGAATCCAGAAAGTTTGGCAGAGGCTCAATTCTGGACGAATTCACAGGAAGAATGGGGGAGTAACCATAACGGAAAATACTTCTTTACAAGCAAGACTTTCATTTCCGATGGTCTCGGTCGTAAAAATGGTCATCAGATCGGCTTCAGTAATACTGGAGCAATGAATCCAGCTCAATTGCATGTTTTTTCATTTAGAACGACTGGATTTGTTGAATCAGATACTATCGGCCGAAAAAACAACCAGTATTACTTCACCGGCAACGTTGGCGAAATCCTCGTCTACGACCGGGCCTTGTCGGAAAGCGAAATCGAGACGGTCGAGGCGTACCTTGGTTCCAAGTGGGGTATTGCCGTAGGCGACCAAATCGGGGTCGACCTAACCGGTGGGTTGATGGTTCACCTCCCTTTCGACGCTCCCGACGGCAACCAAACCGCGGACGTCTCCGGAAACAACCGGCCCGCCATCCTCGTGGGGTTCGCGTCCAACCAGACCACCTGGGTGCCCGGCAAGATCGGAAACGCCATCCAGTTCGACGGCGTGAACGACTGGGGCACCATCCCCTACAGCCTGGGGCCCGACTTCACCATCGCCCTGTGGCTCAAGTCGACCGACGCCCGGGGGAGCACCGGTGCGGGCTGGGAAGATCACGTCGCTATCCTGACCGGGCCCACCGGTACCTACGGCCTCATGCACCGAAACTCCAAATTCAAGTTCTGGGCCCTGGGCAGCACCTCGATGGTACAGGAATCCAATGCTCAAATCAACCTGGGGTCCTGGATGCACCTTGCCGCAAGAAGGGATAATGGAGCGGGCTCTCATGGGAGCTATTCCATCTTCGTCAACGGCTCCCTCGACCAAGGCATCGGACGCAATACTCAGCCTTCCACAGGAGCCACCCTCAATTTGGGCCGTACCTTTGGAGGCATCAACTATTTCCAAGGCTCCCTCGACGACCTGCGCATCTACGACCGCGTCCTGAGCGCCGTCGAGGTCAAGGCCCTCCACGACCTGGGGCAGTAGCCCTTTTTTGCCCTGTATCCCCATTCCTTGGTGGACGTTCGGGGGCGCAAGCGTAAGGGTGATGACTCTTCAACCCTAATCTTATTGTTTTTCCATGAAGCTTCCCTTGTTTGTCCTTTTCCCGTCCCTGATCCTTGGCGTCGTCCTGCAGGCCGCCCATGAGACCAAGCCCCTGAGCGAGGATCAGCTCAAGGCCCACAAACTGGACGGGAAGTTCTTCAAGAAGGGGACGGAAGTGGAAGGCATCCTCATCGCGACTTCGGAGAGGGTGTCGGATTACGCCCATGCGGAGTCGGCCTACTTGTTCGGGAAGATCATGCAGTCGATCGACAAGAAGGTGGCGGAGAGAATACGTGAGAAGCGCCTCTTGTGCATCCTGATCGGGCATGACGAGCTCACTTCCGAGGTTCCCCAGTTCAGGACCGACAAGAAGGGCAAGGAATTGGATTTTTACAACTGGCGCAGCCGGGGCTTTCTGCGCTGGTTCGGGCCTCGCCCGGTGGTCGTCTTTGCCGAGGAGGACGTCATGGAATACGAGGGAGGGATGAGGCTGGAGAGCATCCTCATCCATGAGTTCGGACACGTCGTCCATGGGGCGGGTTTCGATGAGGATCAGCAGAAGCGGTTGACGGCGGCCTTCGAGAAGGCAAGAGAATTGGAAATCTGGAACGACGGGCGGGCGGCTCAGCGATTTCGGCGCGTAAAAGGAAAGAAGAAGGTTTCTCTTTTGGGGGCTTTGAAAAAATGGTTCCCCAAAGAATCGGAAGAGCTCTTGAAGAAGTGCCTGCAGGAGGGAGACGTGCTGGTGAACGGGAAGAAGGCCAATCCTTCGGTCAAGGTGAACGGGGAGGACAAGGTACTGGTCGTCTTTGGCGGGCCCAAGCGATGCTATGCCTCGCGCAACCGGGCGGAGTACTGGGCGGAGGGGGTTCAGTGCTGGTACAACACCAACCGCACGATGGATCATGATCATAACCACATCCATACCCGCAAGCAGTTGAAGGAGTACGACGTCGAGCTGGCCAAGCTGTGCTCGGAGGTACTCGGAGAAGGGGAATGGCGCTTCGTTTCCCCGCGCGAGCGGGCGGGCAAGGGGCACTTGAAGGGTTACGACCCCGCAAAGGCTCCGGTGACCGAGGATTTGCCCCATATCGATACCGCGGCCCTCGATTACTACGACGAGTACTGGAAGGTTTTCTGGCACCGGCTCTACGACAAGCACGGCTTGTCCTCGCCCCATTCGCGCAGCCTGTTCAACGGAAAGGACCTGAGCGGGTGGTCGATGGACGTGCCCGCCCTCGACAAAAAACCGGAGGGCAAGAAGCCCTTCGTTGCCCGCAACGGGATGCTGGTCAGCCTAGGTTCGCCTGGCGGACACCTACTGACCGATGAGAAGTTCGAGAACTACCGGGTGGTCGCGGAGTACCGCTTTGCGGGCAAGCCCGGCAACTGCGGGGTGCTGGTCCATGCCTCCAAGCTGCGCAACCTCTACAAGATGTTCCCCAAGTCGATCGAGGTGCAGATGAACCACAAGCACGCGGGGGACTTCTGGTGCATCGTGGAGAACATCGCGGTGCCCGACATGGTCAAGAGGCGCGGGCCGGAAAAGAACTGGGGGATCGTCGAGGGCAAGGCCCGCCGGATTGCCAACCTGACCGACGATTCGGAAAAGCCGGTCGGGGAATGGAACAGCATGCGGATCGAGTGCGTGGGGGACGAGGTCAAGGTCTGGGTCAACGGGGATCTGGTCAACCATGGCTTCGACTGCACTGCCAAGAAGGGGAAGCTGGC
>CEVF01148220.1_pt1 | contig 31921 bp, 26 predicted proteins | sample 356441 | NCBI WGS metagenome assembly CEVF01 (sample SAMEA2622765, study PRJEB7988) | marine metagenome | biome: marine biome (ENVO:00000447); feature: surface water layer (ENVO:00002042); material: "saline water (ENVO:00002010), including plankton (ENVO:xxxxxxxx)" | depth 5 m | reverse complement strand
AGGTTCAATGGTACCTCTCCCGCCGCTGCAGTGTTGCTGATTCCAATCCAATTTGTCAGGGCGTAGGGCAACCAGGAACCAATGACTGCACCTATGCCAATTAGAATGGTTTGAACACTGTAACCCAATGTTCTTTGATCTGAGGGCAATACATCCGCAATCAAAGCTCTAAATGGTTCCATGGCAACATTGAAGGAGGCGTCCATGACCATGAGCATACCCGCACCGACCCAAAGGGAGGGTAAATATGCGGTGAACATATCCGCATTGGGCATAAGAATGAGTCCCAAAGATGCCAGTAGGGCACCAGTGAGAAAATAAGGCCGTCGACGACCTAGCCGTGTCCACGTTTTATCACTGTAATAGCCAATAATGGGTTGTACAATTAGTCCGGTGAGCGGTGCCACGATCCAGAACCAGGAAAGTTCGTGTACATTGGCACCAAAACTTTGGAGAATTCTACTGGCATTGGCATTCTGTAGGGCAAAGCCCATTTGGATCCCAAGAAATCCAAAACTGAGGTTCCAGATTTCCCAGAAGCTTAATCGACGCTTTTGAAACATTGTAATTGTGTGTTGATTTCAAAATTGGAACAGGCTATCTGTTCAACAATTATTTACCGGGAAGTAAAATATAAGCGTTGACTATGGCAAAGATATATTTTTTTACATAAACTACATTCAACCATCATGAGGTTTGCTTTTCTGATTTCATATTGTTCAAGGTGGAATCACGAAGAATAAGCTCGGTTTTCACCACTTGGGTGCTATAATTTACTTGCTCACCCTCATCCATTTTTTCCAATCTGTTGATAAGGGTTTTTGCGGCAATGGCTCCCATTTGGAAACCATGTTGACTTATGGTTGTAAGGTGTGGCCTAGCACATTTGGAAAGTATTCCATCTGAAAAACCGATGACAGAAATTTGTTCTGGGACCTCGATTCCCCTTGCTCTTGCCACATTCAACGCCGTAATGGCATAGATTTCATTTACCCCGAATATACCGTCAATATCTGGATGGTGTTCAAAAATTTTATTGATTCGGTCCTCCAGGATTTTTTGGTCCTCATCGGAGTCCCCCAGTTCTCCAATGCGTACAATCAACTCCTCATTGTATGGAATATTGTTGGCGGCAAGGGCATCACGGTAGCCTTCGGTTCTGAGTCTGCCTATGTGGAGGTAGTCTTTGGTGGTGAGCAATAGAATTTTTCTACGGCCTTCATCAATGAGTTTTTGAACCGCCATGCGACCCGCTTCCCGGTCGTTAATAATTATTTTGTCACTTGGAATTTCGTCGACCACCCTGTCGAACATTACAATTGGGATGTTCTGGTTTATGGTTTCTTGAAGGTGGCTGTAATCTTTTTTTTGTAGGGTTTGTTTGGAGAGTGATATGATAAACCCATCAATGCTGCCATTCACGAGCATCTCCATGTTGATGGTCTCCTTGTTGTAGGATTCATTGGTTACCCCGATGATCACGTTGTATTCTTTGGAGTTTGCCACTTCCTCAATACCAGAAATGACCTTGGCAAAATAGTGGTGCACTATTTCTGGGATGATGACGCCAATGGTTTTGGTTTTTTTGTTTTTAAGGCTCAAGGCTATGCTATTGGGCCTATAGTTGTAGAATCTGGCAAATGCCTGCACTTTTTCACGGTTCTCCTTGCTTATGTCCTTATTGTCCTTGAGTGCTTTTGATACCGTTGAAATGGAAAGCCCCAACTCCGAAGCTATCTTTTTAAGTGTCATTTTAGGTTTCATCCTGCGTAATCTTTCATTGAACCCGGGGAAAGGTTCAATTTTCTCCCAAATATACTCGGATTAAGAGCGGGTATGAAACTTTTTGTCAACCAGAAAACGTTGTAAGTGCCGAAAACTGACAAATGTCAAAAAAATGGGGTCTATAATTACATATTTTAGCTTTTGGGAAGTGAAATATAGCATAATCGTAAAAATTAACTTTAACTAACTTCAATATGAGAATTAAACGAATGTACCTGCTATGGTGCATGTTTTTGGTTCCTTTTGTACAGTACGCTCAAATTACTGTGCAAGGGATGGTTACGGATGCAGCTACCCAGGATCCATTACCTGGAGTAAGTATCATCATTAAGGGAACAAGTCGGGGGACGGCAACCGACTTTGACGGAAATTACCTATTGGATGTCAATATGGGCGACACATTGGTGTTTTCCTATATTGGGTTTCAAACCAAAGAGATTGTCGTTTCCAGTAGCACGCTTAATGTAGCGCTGAATGAGGACACCACCTTACTCGATGAAGTTGTGATAATCGGGTACGGTACCACAACAGTGGAAGATGCAACCGGTTCCGTTTCTTCGGTTACCACGGAGGATTTCAACAAGGGGGCGATTGTTTCCACCGATCAGCTCCTTACCGGTAAAACCGCAGGTGTTCGAATCACCAATAGTGGTGGACAGCCAGATTCCGCACCGAATATTCGTATTCGTGGAGGATCATCGCTGACAGCGAACAACAATCCATTGATCGTGATTGACGGTATTCCCGTTGACAATACGAACCCTGCGGGTGTCAGTAACCCATTGACCTTGATAAATCCCAATGATGTAGAGAGCTTTTCCATTCTAAAGGACGCTTCTGCCACTGCAATTTATGGTTCCAGGGCCTCCAATGGGGTTATCATTATTACGACCAAAAAGGGTTTGACCGGGGAATTTAAGTTTAACTTTTCGACCAATACGACCATTAGTAAGGTCGGTAAGAAAATAGATGTGATGGATTCCAGTGCCTTTACAAGGTTTATTCAGGAATATCATCCAGAATACACCAATTATTTGGGAATTGATGATCCCAGCACTGTTGTGGAAGATGATCTGGCCACTACCGATGTTATTGAAGGTAGAATCTTATCGGATACGGACTGGCAAGACGCCATTTACCGTACCGCAATTTCGTTTGATCACAATTTTAGCGCTAGGGGAAGTGTTTTCAAGTCTGTTCCCATTCGTATGTCTTTAGGATATACTGAAACCCAAGGTTTGGTGAAAACGAGTGATTATGAGCGTATTACAGGGTCTTTGAAACTTACCCCACGTTTTTTGGACGATCATTTGAAAGTGGATTTTAATGCAAAGGGAATCATGTCCAAAAAGAATGCCATCGATGAAAGCGGCGCTTTGGGCGGGGCAGTGAATATGGACCCCACAAAACCAATTTATGATAATTCCGCTGATAATCGATTTGGTGGCTATTACCAAACTACGGTATTGGATGGTGATTTTGTTAGCTTGGATGGACAGTGGAACCCCGTAGCTATTTTGATGCAACGTTATCGTCCGGAGCGCGTAAGCAAAATTTTGGCCAATATGGAGCTCGATTACAAAATGCATTTTATGCCAGAGCTGCGTGCCGTGGCCAATGTAGGTATCGAAGCTTCGAAAGCAAAAATCAAGGAGGTCTACACCGACAACTCCTTGGCAACCTATAAACAGGACGATACCGCTACGGATCCTGCCAATAACTATCGATTTAATCCAGGTGTAAACTACAGGGAAAATCAAGATATCATCAACAAGACGTTGGAAGCCTATTTGGCTTACGAAAAGGATTTGGAAGGAGCAATCACCAGTTTTGATGTGCAAGCAGGGTATTCCTATCAAAATTTCAGGAACGACGGAAACAAGGAAGAGTACAATTACGATACGTCAACAGGTGAACGCTTTCTGGTATATGATCCACAGAACCCTACCAATAGATATTTTAATGAACTCAACTTGCAGTCGTTTTTTGGCCGCGGTAACATTAATTTATATGACAAGTATCTGTTGACACTCTCTTTTAGGGCGGATGCATCCTCGTTATTTTCAAAAGAGAATAGATGGGGGTATTTCCCGGCAGCAGCTTTTGCCTGGAAAGTTTATGAGGAAGACTTTATGAAAGAGGTGGAATTTATTAATTCATTAAAATTGAGACTTGGCTGGGGTAGAACAGGACAGCAGGATATTACCGGGGCCGTTGGTTATTACCCATCCATTCCTTTGTTCGAAGCCGGTTCAGTGACCAGTCAATACCTTCAAGGTTACGCTCTTTATTCTGCCAAGCCTTACAATTCTGATCTTACTTGGGAAAAAGCGGAGACTTTCAACGCAGGTCTTGATTTTGGATTGTTCCCAAACAATGTTTTAACTGGTTCCTTCGACATCTTTTATAGGACCACATCGGATCTGTTGGCGACTGTGCCAATTGCTCCGGGACAAGCACTGACCTCTTCATTTGTTAAAAATGTAGGGGAAACAGAAAGTAAAGGTTTTGAGGTCAATTTTAATGTGAGGGCATTGACAAAGGATAATATGTCATTGGAATTTTATGGCAACACTTCCTACAACAGGACAGAGGTGACCAACCTTGAAGATGTTTCCCGAATCACCGCAAGTGAATCCGGGCTTGAAAGTGGTACCGGTGTATACCTTGCTTATCATGCTGTTGGTTACCAACCCTATTCGGCTTGGGTATTTAGACAATTATATGATGCCGAAGGCAATCCTATCCATGGTGCTTTTGCCGATTTCAATGGGGATGGAACCGTTGACAACGACGATAGGTACTACCGCTCCATGCGTCCTAACTGGACCTTTGGTTTTGGTTTCAATTTCAATTATGGCAAATTTGATTTGAGTTCCAGTTTCAGGGGACAATTTGGAGGGCAAGTGTACAACTCCCGAAGATTGACCACTGGTTGGGTGGACAAGGCTATCCCAAACAACTCCAATAGTTTGTCCAATGTACTTGATTTCTACTCAGGGGCAGCAGATGCAAACTTTATAAATGTCCAAGGAAACGTACCGTTCTCCGATTACTTTTTGGAAGATGCTACCTTCCTAAGATGCGAGAACATTGTGTTGGGGTATCGTTTGGACGATGCTCTTCCCAATGTTTCCATGCGTTTTTATGGAGCTTTGAACAACCCGTTCATCCTTACAAAGTATGATGGACAGGATCCTGAGAATTTTAATGCAATAGACAATAATTTCTACCCAAGGCCTCGGTCTTTTACAATTGGGGTAAATGTGGACTTTTAAGATATAGCTGACATGAAAAAAATAAAATCAATATTATTTCTAGTAATCCCCTTGGCCTTAATGATTCAAGGGTGTACCAAAGATTTGGATACCGAACCAGAGGTAGAGCTCACTTTGGATGAGCTCCTAGAGCAGGATCCAGATGCCGTTACTGGTATTCTATCGAGACTTTATGCCTCTTTTGCACTTTCTGGACCCGATGGGGCGGGAAGTTCGGACATCGACGACGATGCAGGGGAATCCCCATTCCTTAGAGGTATTGTGAACCTTCAGGATTTTACCGCGGATGCTTTGAAAAACCGCTGGGGAGATGATGGTTTAGACCAGTTGACCACTGCATCGGATTGGGACGAGAACAACAAGTTCTTCCGTTATCTCTACAACCGTATTTACTATACCATCCCGCAAGCAAACAATCTGCTTTTGGTACTGAGCGCCGTCGATTTGGAGAACAAAGACCAGATTGAAGGGGAAGTCCGTTTCATAAGGGCTTTGGCCTACTATTACTTGATCGATTGTTTTGGAAAAGGCGTTTTGGCCACTGAGGAAAATTATGGAACCTCTGATCCATTGCCAGAAGTAGATCGCCTGGAACTCTTCAATTATGTTGAAAATGAATTGTCCGAGGTGATTGATTTGTTGCCGGACACCAATGAATATGGTAGGGCCAATAAAAGTGTGGCACGCATGCTCATGGCAAAGCTTTACATGAATGCCGGGGTTTACACGGGAACAGAAATGTTTGATGAAGCCGTGCCTCTTATTTCAAAGGTGATAAATGAAGGGGGCTATTCTTTGGATGAAGACTTTGTAAGCATCTTCTCAGGGGATAACTATTTGTCCTCAGAAATAATTTTTCCGTTGATCGCCGATGCCGATATCAGCCAGAGTTATGGGAACACCACGTACATTGTCAATGGTAGTTTGGGTACCGAGACCATGACCCTCAGTGATTTCGGGGCTGAAGAAGGTTGGAGTGGACATAGGGCCACCAAAGCTTGGTATGGTCTGTACAACGATGGAGATTTGGAAAATAGCACTGACGATAGGGCCAAACTGTTTTGGACAGAGGGACACAATTATGAAATGACGGACTATAAGGCCTGGACCGATGGTTTTCCGTCTGTAAAATTCAGAAATACCTTTTATTACAGTGATTCCAATCCGACCACTTTCTCCAGTACGGATTTTCCATTGTTCCGTTTGGCCGATGCCTATTTAATGTACGCCGAATGTGCTGTCCGGGGAGCTTCGGGAGCAGATATGGGAACTGCCTTGACCTATGTGAACGCAGTAAGAAACCGTTCCCATGCAAGTTCGGTTACACAATCTGACCTAACCTTGGATTTCATCCTGGATGAAAGAGGAAGGGAACTCAATTTCGAGGGGCACAGAAGAAGCGACTTGATCCGCTTCGGTAAGTTCACAGGAAACAGCTACCTGTGGCCTTGGAAAGGGAATACGTTGAACGGTACTTCCATTCCGGAGACCTATAAACTTTTCCCGATTCCATTGACCGCATTGGAAGCTAATGAAAATCTAACTCAAAATCCAGGATACTAATTAAAACGACTCTCATGAAAAACATAAAATTATCTATAGCACAAGTTTTTGGGGCGATAATTGCCCTGGCTCTTTTTACTGCGTGTGAAAACGATGATCACGTACCGGAATTTACGCTACAGACGGCCTCGGAAGATGTGGCATTTCAGAACGAATTTTTATCGGAATATTTACTCTCCGATGAAACTTCCGACAACATTGCGGAACGCTTTGTATGGAACCCTGTTGATTTTGGGGTGCCCACCGAAGTCTCTTATCAATTGGAAGGTTCCATTTCCGAAAATTTTGATGCCGACGGAGCATATCAATTTGATTCGGGAACCCTTTCGACCACCAATGCAAGTGTTACCGTAAGTCAACTGTTGACCATGGCCGAAGGATTGGGGTTGGATGATGATCCAGCAACGACAGATGAGGAGGGAGCCCCGAACAATACAGGGACAGTTTACTTTAAGGTAACCGCATTTGTTGGTAGTGGAGAAGGAACTGACGCCGTTTCTACAGAATCAGAAGTTGCCGCATTGACCATTACTTTGGTTGAAAAATCATCAGAGGGCGGCAGCTCATCAGGAATTGAAATATCCAGTTGGGGCGTTGTTGGATCAGGATACAATGATTGGGGCGCATTTGAGGATGCTCCGTTCTACACCACGGATACAAATGGGGTTTATGTAGCTTATGTGAACCTATTGGATGGTGAAATCAAATTCAGGGAAAACAATGCTTGGGACAGTGATTTCGGGGATAACGATGCAGATGGAACCTTGGATGCCGGGGGAGCCAATATTGCGGTGACCGCTGGAGATTACAAGATTACTTTGAATTTGAACGACAACACTTATACCATGGAAGAGTACTCATGGGGTGTCGTGGGATCTGGTTATAACGATTGGGGAGGTGCAGGCCCCGATGCCAAATTCTTCTACGATTACACTACGGATACATTTAAAGTAGGTGTAGAATTGATGGATGGTGAAATCAAGTTTAGAATGAACAATGAATGGGCTACAGATTTCGGGGATACCGGTGTAGACGGAATATTGGATGCCGGAGGGGATAACATAGCCGTTACCGCTGGATACTACATGATCACTTTGGATTTCAATGCAGGAACCTATACCATGGAAGCTGCCGATATATGGGGTGTTGTAGGTAGTGGATATAATGATTGGGGTGCAACCAATGACTATATGCTTACCGAGGTCAATCCTGGTATTTGGGTCGCTGAAAACGTTGAATTGATGGATGGTGAGATCAAATTTAGGATCAACGAAGCTTGGGATACCGATTACGGGGATACTGGAGCTGACGGAATCTTGGATGCGGGAGGTGACAATATCGCTGTTACTGCCGGTACCTATCTGATCACGCTGGATCTATCAGACGAAGGAGCACCTACCTATTCACTTATTGCAAGGTAGGTAACAGACCCTTTTATAATAATTAAAATAAAGGGGAATGGCTATGCTGTTTCCCTTTATTTGCAAATAAAAGTATATGAAGAAATTTTTACTATTTGGTTTATTGTTATCCACCATAGCGTCTTGGTCGCAGGTGATCATAGAACCGTACCCTTTTGCGGTGGATCAAGAAATTACCATTACTGTGGATGCCAATAGCAATGATACGGATTGCAATGGCTTTTCCAACCCTGGTAAAGTCTATCTTCATTCAGGAATAGGAACGGATGCCGACCCGTGGGGATTCTCAGTAGTGGGTAACTGGGGACAGGACGACGGCGTGGGTGAAATGTCCGATAATGGAGATGGGACATGGAGCATCACCTTTGTCCCTGAAGTCTACTATGGCTTGACAGGGGAACAGTCCGACAATGCCACACAAATGGGAATGGTGTTCAGAAACGCCTCGGGCAGCCAAGAGTTCAAGGCCAACGGCTGTGGCGATTTCTTTTTTGATGTGGGCAATTTTCAGCTTCAATTGAACAATCCCACCGAAAGTTTAACTTTGTTAAGCCCCGGGGAAGACCTATCCATATCCGCTACAAGTTCCATTGTTGCGGATTTTACGTTGACCATCAACGGTAACATAGTGGATACCTCCAATGGAATCGAATATAGCTATGACCACATTAACATCACAGAAAATTCACAGTACACATTAGAGGCCGAAAGTGGAGGTAAAACCTTGGTCGAGAATTTTATGGTCGTGGTCAATGTGGAAGAAGAGGCCGTTCCCGAAGGCATGATGGATGGAATCAATCTTGATCCCGATGACGATACTTCGGCAACACTGGTCTTTTATGCGCCAGGGAAGGAGGTGGTCCACCTTATCGGGGATTTCAACAATTGGACCCTTAGTGATGACTATTTGCTCAAAAAAGATAGTGGCCAAGATAGATTTTGGATAGAATTGACAGGATTGACACCACAGGCCAACCATATGTACCAATATGTGGTAGATGGTGAGATTACGGTGGCCGATCCCTATTCCACACTTATTTTGGACGAGGACAATGATCCCTATATAGACAATGTCACATTTCCCGACCTGCCTGAATATCCTGTTGGACAAACGGAACATGCGGTAACCGTGCTCCGCACGGGAGAGCCTGAGTTCAGTTGGGTGAACAATGATTATGTGTTGCCGAGCAAGACCGATTTGGTGATTTATGAGCTATTGGTCAGGGATTTTGATGAACTGCACAGTTTTGATGCCGTCCGTGACCGTTTGGATTATTTGCAAGCCTTGGGGGTCAACGCTATTGAGCTAATGCCCGTTTCCGAGTTTGATGGCAACGAAAGCTGGGGGTATAACCCTTCATTTCATATGGCATTGGATAAATATTATGGCAATGCAAGTGCCTTGAAACAATTGGTGGATGAATGCCACGGTAGGGGGATGGCAGTTATTTTGGATGTGGTTTTCAATCACGCCACAGGCCAAAACCCATATTATCGACTCTGGAACACCGATAACGGAGGCTATGGAGGAGTTGCTAGTGAAGACAACCCGTTTTTCAACGAAGAAGCCACGCACGCCTATAGTGTTTTCAACGATTTTGATCATAGTGCACAAGCCACAAAGGATTATGTGAAGCGCATATCCCAATATTGGATAGACGAATATAATTTGGACGGTTTTCGATGGGACTTGACCAAAGGGTTCACACAAAACTGCTCCGCTTCCGACGAAGCTTGTACGGGAAGTTATCAAGCTGATAGGGTGGCGGTTCTCAAAGAATATGCCGATTATCAATGGGAGGTCAATCCGGATTTCTTTATCATATTTGAGCATCTCGGAACCAATGAAGAAGAAACCGAATGGGCAGAATACCGTTTGGATGAGGGCAAGGGGATAATGTTATGGAACAATCTCAATGGAGTATATAGCGAAGCGACCATGGGATGGAATGACAATTCCGATTTCTCACAAGTATCCTATTTAGAACATAATTGGAGCACCCCATCCAATATTGCCTATATGGAGAGCCATGACGAAGAACGGTTGATGTACAAAAACTTGACTTATGGCAATGCATCAGAGGGATACAATATACAAACCCTTTCCACTGCTTTAGATCGTTTGGAATTGGCAGGAGCCTTTTATTTTACCGTTCCAGGGCCAAAGATGATTTGGCAGTTCGGGGAATTGGGGTACGATTATTCCGTTGACTATAATGGCAGAACAGGCAATAAACCTATTCTTTGGGATTACTATGATGATGCAGATAGAAAAGCAGTTTATGATACCTGGTCCAAACTTAATTTATTGGCAGTGGAGGAACCCATTTTTGAAACTTCCGATTTTACGATGGATGTGGGGAGTTCCACAGGATTGAAAACAATACATCTTACCGATCCATCCGCAGGGGCGGACGATATTGGTTACGTTACCATCGTCGGAAATTTTGGTGTGGAAGAACAGGAGATTGACCCGGCATTTCAAGAAACCGGTGTTTGGTACGAGTTTTTGGCCAACAATCTAAAATATGTGGTTACCGACGTCAATGAACCCATAGTTTTGGCCCCGGGGGAATACCGTATTTTCGGAAACAATCCTACCAGTCTTTTTCCGAATGACAATCCGCCCGATGAGGATTCCGACGGTGTGGTCGATTCCAATGATCTTTGTCCGAACACCACCTTGGGAGCCGTGGTGAATGTTGACGGTTGTGAGGTTTTTTCTTTACCAGAGGATAATTTTAGTGTGATGACCAGCAGCGAAACCTGTAGGGGAAGCAATAATGGGAGCATATCCGTCACCGCTATGGAAGCACTTTCCTATACCGCAACATTGTCCGGGGTTACTGAGGTGTCCACCAATTTTGAAGATGAGGCCATTTTTGAAAATTTATCAGCTGGAAACTATCAATTGTGTATTACGGTGTCAGGACAATCGGATTATCAGCAATGCTACACATTGACCATTACCGAACCTGAATCTTTAGAAGTGTATTCGGCGTTGGATAAAGGCAACAATGTACTTTCCTTGCAGCTCAAGGGGGCTGATTATTATAACATTCAGATCAATGATGAGGTATATCTCGCCTCAAAGGATTCTTTTGAGCTAAAATTGGACCAAGCGGTCAACAAACTAAAGGTTACCACCAATATGGATTGCCAAGGAATGTTCGAGGAGACCATTTTGTTAACGGACAAAGCCTCCGTTTACCCAAATCCAATAATGGATGCCAGTACCGTGTCCGTGGACCTCGGTTTCGATACCAATGCAAAAATGAACGTTCAGGTTTTTGACCTAAATGGAAAATTGCATCTCGCTACAGTTACCGAGGCACAATATGGGAAGTTTGATATAGATCTTTCTGGCTATGCCAATGGGATGTACTTGGTAAAAGTGTCGGGAGAAGGAACAGCTCATGAATTTAAAATCATAAAACAATGAAAATAGTATATAAGTATCTCGCTCTTTTTTTGGTCTTGGCCCTATTTTCTTGTGGAGGTGGTGGGGATGACCCGGCACCAGAACCGGAACCAACTGTTGCGGCTCCCTCTGCTGCCACGTTAATTTATCCGGAGAACAATGAAGAGTGTACCGAAGGTGTCATTGTATCAGAAACGGAAAGTCAAGTAACTTTTCAATGGGAATCCTCGGAGAACACGGATTCCTATACCCTTTTGTTGAACAATTTGGAAACCGGGGAGGAAAGTTCATTTAGCACTTCCATTCCTGAAGTTTCGGTCACGTTGAACCGTGGAACCGCTTATTCATGGGCCGTGGTGTCCAAGGCGGATGGCACCAATGAAACCGCTTCAAGTGCCACTTGGCGTTTTTACAATGCAGGAGCGGCGATAGAGAATTATGCGCCTTTTCCGGCATACGAACCATCTCCGGAAATGGGGGTGGCCGTGGAAGCTGGGAATATTACCCTCGAATGGGAAGCGACGGATTTGGACGGGGATACTTTGTCCTATATCCTTTATATGGATACCGTTAGCCCACCTACATCGGTTTTGGGAGAAACGGACACAGCAAGTTTTGATACTGCCACAAATGCCGATACTGTTTATTATTGGCAAGTGGTTGCAACCGATGATGTAGGGAATAGTTCAACATCGGAAATATTTGAATTCAGGACCAATCCATAAAACAAAAAAAAACAAAGCGTTGAGTTTTGAGTTTAGTTATTTGAGTTTAGTTAGAGGGGGGCATTGTGCCCCCTATTTTTTTCTTGATCAGGAAAAAACCACAGTCTTATTATTATAGACCATCGTTTTTCGTGCTACGTGGAGCTGAACGGCCCGGGATAGCACAATCCGTTCCAAATCCCTTCCTTTCGCAATAAAATCCTTTACGGAGTGGGTGTGCGAGACTGCGGTGACATCTTGCACAATGATAGGGCCAGCATCCAAATCCTCGGTAACATAATGGCTGGTGGCACCAATAATTTTCACCCCCCGTTCGAACGCCGCATGGTAGGGCTTGGCCCCGGCAAAGGCAGGTAAAAAAGAATGGTGGATATTTATGATTTTCTGTGGATAAACGTCTATCAGTTTTGGAGATACTATTTGCATGTATCTGGCCAATACTATAAAATCCACATCATACCTTTGTAATAATTCAAGTTGCCTATCCTCGGCTTCCGCTTTGTTGTCCTTGGTTACGGGAATGTGGTAAAAGGGAATGTTGAATTGCTCTGCCACATATTCCAAATCTTGATGGTTGCTCAATATAAAAGGAATTTCAACCGAAAGTTCCCCAGAATTGTACCTGCTCAATAGATCATAAAGGCAATGGTTATATTTGGAAACAAAAATGGCCATTTTTGGTTTGTACTCATCAGTGTAGGCATCCCATTCCATCTTAAAACCCGTTGCCAGTTCCTTTCCAAAATCCTTTTTAAAGGAATCAAGGTCAATTTCTTGCCCAAACTCACTTTTCAAACGCATGAAAAATACTCCGGCCTGTTTATCCACATGTTGGTCAAGATACACTACGTTGCCTTTTTGCTGATGGATAAAAGTGGTCACGGAGCGAATAATTCCCGATTGGTCCGGGCAGTTTATTAGTATGGTCAGCTTCATGGAATACATTTGAACGGGTAAAATTATGCTATTCAAAAAAAGAAGCCCAGACTTTTATTATTTTTTGTATAATCTTAATCAAAATCAATTTTTAGTTGCATTTTCTGTAAATTGCAGAGCGAAATCAGACCTTTTATTGCAGATGGAACAAATAAAGCCCTACAAGCCCAAACATAAAATAAGAATTGTAACCGCTGCTTCTTTATTTGATGGTCATGATGCGGCCATTAATATCATGCGAAGGATTATCCAGGCCACTGGTGTGGAGGTGATTCATTTGGGACACGATAGGAGTGTTGCCGAAGTTGTTGACTGTGCCATTCAAGAGGATGCCAATGCAATTGCAATGACCTCGTACCAAGGTGGGCACAACGAGTATTTTAGGTATATGTTCGATTTGCTCAAAGAAAGAGGGGCAGGGCATATCAAAATATTTGGTGGCGGTGGCGGTGTTATCCTTCCAGAGGAAATAAAAGAGCTGATGGATTATGGTATCGAACGGATTTATTCCCCAGATGATGGTAGGGAAATGGGGCTTCAGGGTATGATCAATGATTTGGTCGAGCGGTGTGATACGGCAGTCCCGGATTTACACCTTGCAAAAGGAAAATCCTTGGAAAATGAATTGGACGGGAAGTGCCCCAATACTTTGGCCAGATTGATTTCCTTGGCAGAGAACCGCCATGAAGAATTTGAAAAATTTCAACCAACAATACAGAAAAGACAGGGCAATGTACCTGTTTTGGGAATTACGGGTACCGGGGGAGCAGGTAAATCCAGTTTGGTGGATGAATTGGTCCGTAGGTTTTTGCTGGATTTTCCCGATAAGCACATCGGGATAGTTTCGGTGGATCCGTCGAAAAGAAAAACTGGTGGTGCACTCTTGGGAGATAGAATCCGAATGAATGCCATCAATAACAATAGGGTGTATATGCGTTCCTTGGCCACGCGTCAATCCAATTTGGCCCTGTCCAAATATGTTTCCGAAGCCGTTGAGGTACTGAAGGCCGCAAAATTTGACTTAATCGTTCTGGAAACTTCTGGAATTGGGCAATCCGATACTGAAATATTGGAACATAGCGATGTCTCACTTTATGTGATGACACCCGAATTTGGAGCGGCCACCCAATTGGAGAAAATCGATATGTTGGATTTTGCCGATATCGTTGCCATCAACAAGTTTGATAAAAGAGGTGCGCTCGATGCCCTCCGTGATGTGAAAAAACAATATGTCCGCAATCATGGATTATGGCATACCAACGAAGATGAACTGCCCATTTTTGGGACAATCGCCTCGCAGTTCAATGATCCGGGGATGAACAACCTTTACAAAAAGGTAATGGACACCTTGGTGGAAAAAGCAGGTTCCAACCTGAAATCCACCTTGGAGGTGACACAGGAGATGACGGAGAAAATTTATGTTATTCCACCGTCTCGAACCCGTTATTTATCAGAAATAGCTGAGAGCAATAGAAGTTATGATGCCAAGGCCAAGGAGGAAGCCAAGGTGGCGCAAAAGCTATATGGTATTTTTTTGACGTTGGCCTCTGTTTTGGAGATGGACCAAGAAAAAGCGGAGGATTTACTTTTGGATAAATCTGGATTGAAAGAAAAGGAGATTGATTCAAATGTTAAAAATAAGGATACCAAGGAATTGGCACATCTTCTTGTCAAGGAGTTTGATAGGGTGAAAATGCACCTGAACCCACATCACTGGGAAGCTATTTTAAAATGGAAGGAAAAGGTTGCTCGCTACAAGGCGGAAATATACTCTTTTAAGGTTAGGGATAAAGAGGTCAAGATAAAAACACATACGGAATCCCTGTCACACAGTCAAATTCCAAAAGTGGCACTGCCCAAATACAAGGCTTGGGGCGATATTTTACAATGGATCTTGCAGGAAAATGTACCAGGTGAATTTCCATATACCGCTGGTTTGTATCCATTTAAAAGGGAAGGGGAGGACCCGACCCGGATGTTTGCGGGTGAAGGAGGTCCGGAGCGTACAAACCGACGTTTTCACTACGTGAGCATGGATATGCCCGCAAAACGATTGTCCACGGCTTTTGATTCTGTGACATTGTATGGGAACGACCCAGATCATCGCCCGGATATTTATGGAAAAATAGGGAACGCAGGGGTTTCCATTTGTTGTTTGGACGATGCCAAAAAATTATATTCAGGTTTTGATCTAAGTAGTCCGATGACCTCGGTGAGCATGACCATAAATGGTCCGGCGCCAATGATTTTGGCCTTTTTTATGAATGCCGCCATTGATCAAAACTGTGAGAAATACATCAAAGAAAACGGTCTTGAGGAAGAAGTTGAAAAGAAAATCAAAATCATTTTCAAGGATAAGGGGATAGAGCAACCTCGATATTATGGTGATCTTCCCGAAGGGAACAATGGGCTTGGGTTGATGCTTTTGGGGGTTACGGGTGACCAAGTGCTTCCAAAAGAAGTGTACGAGGAAATAAAAGCGAAAACCCTCAAACAAGTCAGGGGGACTGTCCAGGCCGATATCTTAAAAGAGGACCAGGCCCAAAACACCTGTATTTTTTCTACCGAGTTCGCGCTTAGGTTGATGGGGGATGTACAAGAATATTTTATAGAGCATCAGGTTCGTAATTTTTATTCGGTATCCATCTCGGGCTATCACATTGCCGAAGCTGGGGCCAACCCGATTACACAATTGGCGTTCACGCTTTCCAATGGGTTTACCTATGTGGAATATTATTTGAGTCGCGGCATGGACATCAATAAGTTCGGTCCCAACCTCTCGTTCTTCTTTTCTAATGGAGTGGATCCGGAATATGCCGTTATCGGTCGTGTGGCTCGACGCATTTGGTCAAAAGCCTTAAAGGAGAAATATGGCGCGAACCCCAGGGCGCAGATGTTGAAATACCATATCCAAACCTCTGGAAGAAGTCTGCATGCCCAAGAAATTGATTTTAACGATATCCGTACCACACTTCAGGCATTGTACGCCATTTACGATAATTGCAACTCGTTGCACACCAACGCATACGATGAGGCCATCACCACACCTACCGAAGAGTCTGTGCGCAGGGCCATGGCCATTCAGTTGATCATCAATAAAGAATTGGGATTGGCCAAAAACGAGAATCCGATCCAAGGTTCGTTTATTATTGAAGAGTTAACGGATTTGGTGGAAGAAGCGGTTTTGATGGAGTTTGATAGGATTACCGAACGGGGAGGTGTGCTCGGTGCCATGGAAACCATGTACCAGCGTTCCAAAATCCAGGAGGAAAGTCTCCATTACGAAACTTTGAAACATTCCGGTGAGTACCCGATCATTGGGGTAAACACATTCTTGAGTTCCAAAGGGTCCCCGACAATTCTACCGGCGGAAGTGATCAGAGCTACCGAGACTGAAAAAGAAAACCAAATAAAAACATTGAGGAATCTCCATAAAAGGGAGGGACGTGAAGCAGAAAAACAGTTGAGCGAATTGCAACAGGTGGCAACGAACAACGAAAACATTTTTGAAAAACTGATGGAAGTTACCAAGTACTGCTCACTGGGGCAGATTACGCAAGCCCTCTTCCAAGTAGGGGGACAGTACCGAAGAAATATGTAAAAATCCGCTAGTCGTTCTTATTGATCAGGGATTTTCTCCATTTTTTAAAGGAGACCCTGAATATTCGAATCTCTTTTCGGAGTAGATTGAGGTATTCCTTTTCTTTGACTCCGTCTCGCTCCAGCCCATTGCAATAGGCCAAAATATTACGGGTCATGATGTTTACATAAGAAAGGCTCCTCATTCTAGAGGAATGGCAATTGCTCATTGCAGCTTGTTCTACCTCTTTGGTGATCAGATCTGCATCGATCAATAGGGATTTGGAAAGGTCGTCTCTAAAGGAATCAATTTTACGAAAAGACAGTATTTCCCTGTTTTGGGTGAAATAAGCTGCAACGGCTTCGCTCATTTCACGCAGCGCCAATGATTTGCGATAAACGCTTAAGGAATTAAGGGAGTTTCTCTCCATTTTTGATAGCAATTTTGTTCCATAAAATTACGGACGAATTAAATTTTTTTACTTTTGTTACTAAAGTTAATGTTCGATTTTGCTTTTGAAAGCAAAAAAAATGAGTGTAAATTATTTTGGATATGAAGATAGATGACTTGAATTGGCAAATATTGAATCATCTTCAGCAAAATGCGAGGGAATCCTTTGCCAATATTGGCAGAAAAGTTGGGTTGACACCGCCGGCTGTGGCCGAGCGTGTAAAAAAGATGGAAGACCTCGGGATTATCGAGCACTACGGTGCGCAAATTTCATATGTTGAGGCGGGATACCAGTTAAAGGCCATTATTATGTTGCGTGCTTTTATGGGGAAACTAAAACCATTTTTGGACAAGGTCAAAACTTTTCAGGAAGTGGTGAACTGTTATAGGATCACGGGTAATGAAAACATTATTATGGAGGTGGTACTTCGAGATCAGGCACATTTGGAAAAATTTATCGATGAACTCATAGTTTATGGCGAATGTAGAACCCATATTGTACTTTCCAATGTTGTAGGAAATGCACCCATCAAAAAAAACAAGGTGGTTAAATAGCGGTTAAATGGTTTGATGGTTCCTGAACAAACTTTGGCTAGATTTTTGATAAAATTGAATTATGAGAAAAATTTATTTGTTACCGTTTTTAGCTATTTGGTGTACACTTCCCGTCTTTTCACAGCAAATGGTTTTGAAAAAGGGAGAGATAATTGAAGATCTCTCAGTAAACGATTCAACCGAAAACACCTATTCCATTTATGTCCCCAAGAAATTTTCGATGGATAAAAAGTGGCCGTTGCTCATGGTTTTCGACACGGAGGGGAAAGAGAAAAGTGCCCTTTCCATGTTTGTCATGGCCGCTGAAAATGAAGGATATGTTTTGGCCGCCCCAAAATTGATGGACACTGTTTCCTTGACCAAGAATATGATATTGACCAGTGAGACCATAAAAAAAATTACTGGTATGTTGCCAATACACAGTGATAGAATTTACACGGCAGGAGAGGGGACGGGAGGACAGTTTGCCAGCTTGGTCCCCGTACTTATTAAAGGGGTCAATGGAGTTATGTCGATTGGAGCCTCGTTGTCCAATAGCGAACTCATTGATATGAAAAAGCCCTTTCATTTTGTGGGCATCGTCAACAAAGAGAACTATAATTATCCTTTTATGCTCACAGATGCCAAGCTTTTGGACCGATATAAGTTTCCCAACCAGGTTTTGATCTATGATGGAAATGGACAATGGCCCGGGATTCCATACATAGAAAAGGGGATGCAGATATTTACTTTGGATGCGATGGGAAGAAAATGGATGGCCAAGGACTCCATCTATATAGAAAAGTTATATCAAGAGGATCTAGAAAAGGTGAACCAACTAAAAAACATAGGCGATCTATTATGGGCTGAGCAATATATGACGGAAATGATGTCCATGTACGGTGCTTTGAAGAATATGGATTCCCTAAGGTCGGTCCAGAGGGACTTGAGAAGGAGCAAGGAGTACAAGGTGCAAAAAAGGGCGGAAAATGCTGCGTTTTTGCAGGAGTCGATGCTCAAAGAAGATTACCAATATTATATGGAGGAAGATATTTACACCCATAATTTCAATAACTTGGGGTGGTGGAACTATCAAATGGGGGAAATTGACAAGTATATTTCCGGTTCCAAACCTTTTGAAAAACAAATGGGCCATCGATTGAAAGGGTATGTAAACGCCTTGGCCGAGGACAATATCGATATTGTACTGTCAGAAGAGGTGGTCGACGAGGATGCCTTGGCATTCTTGTATATGCTGAAAACTATTTTAGAGCCGGACAATTACGAGTTTTATTTTAAAATTATTTCCCTGAGCGCCAAAAATGATGATTTTGGAACCTCATTGTTCTATTTGGAAGAACTATTGAAAAAGGGTTATAAGGACAAAGAAAAGCTCTATAGTCTTGAAAATACTGCGCTGTTGCGGATAACGCCTGAATTCAACGAACTTGTGTCGAAATATTTGAAGGAAGCCCGCTACGATATTAAGGTGGATGAGAATTGATGGGTAAAACAAGATTTGATGTCTTCCGAGTTTAAACTGTATTTTTGCATCAAAATCCACGGAATGAAATATGCAATCTTATGCTCTGTGTTATTCTTAATAGGCTGTGGGCAAGGTAAAAAGTACCATGACGATGAAGAGATGGTAACCGCCAAATCCGATTTGGTCGCAGATATCCTGAAATACCAGAAGGAACAGAACGAAAGCTTCAAGGACCCGGATACATCTCCTTTACCTGACAAATACCGCAAGGACTTTGAAGGACTTGATTTTTTTGAACCGGACACCACCTATATCGTGAAAGCTAGGTTTGAGCGCACTCCGGATGCGGAGCCGTTTTTTATGCCCACTACCACGGATAGAAAGACCCGAGAAGTTGTATATGGAATTGCACATTTTACACTGAATGGAAGTGAGCACCAATTGGAAGTGTACCAAAGTCTTGATTTGATTGAGGACGAAGAATATGAAGATTATTTGTTTTTACCTTTTTTGGATAATACCAACGGAGAAGAAACCTATGGAGGGGGAAGATATATCGATTTGTCCATTCCGGAAGGTGATACTTTGGTAATTGATTTTAACAAAGCGTACAATCCTTACTGTGTTTACAATAAAAAGTACTCCTGCCCTCTAGTGCCAAGGCAAAATTATTTGAGAACTAAAGTGAGAGCAGGAGTGAAAAATTTTAACAAGGACAAAAAAAAGCCTTAATCCTATTGGATAAGGCTTTTGTTCGTGTCATATCTGTTTGGCGTTAGAAGGAGTAAATGGCAGCAACCAAGAATGAAGATTGATTGCTTGTGAAACCTCCGTCACCGTCTGCATATGGTTCCAAATCATTCCCCCAGCTGTCCAAACGAACCTCAGGTTTGATGATAAGGTTGTCCTTTGTAAAACTACCTGTTAAAGTTAGGCCAAGGACAGGGGCATCATCATCAAGGGCATCATCAGTAAATGACATGTATTCTCCACGAAGTCCAATGGCAAAGCTATCAGATGTGGTCAATTGTGGATAAATAGCTGCACCATAGAAGCCGGTTCCAGTTTCGGAATTGTCGTTGAAAGCAGCATTGATTCCAAAGAAAAAATCATCGGAAATATCAAATCCTCCGGTATAATCAATTTCAAAACCAAGGCCTCCATTTTTTCCACTATCATAGTAAAGGTTCAAAAATTGACCGTAGGCACCCAATTGGCCACCAAGGGAATATTCACCGGAATCACTTATATCATTGGTATCCCATGGATTCATTACGGCCAGCATTAGACTTACATCATCGGATAATGCAAAATCTGCTTTCACGCCCAAATGTGAAAATGGTCCGTTGGAAAATAGGTAGGAAACACTATAATTGAAGTTTGCTTGCGGAGCGATGACCTCATATCCCAAAAAAGTATTGAATCGACCCATGGTCAAGGTAGTGCTTTCAGATACGTTCCAATAAACATAAGCTTGATTGATAATGCCGTTGAGCACATCGTTGTTAAAGGTGGCCTCGGTACCTCTTGGCCCAAAGACCAAGTCGACCACAACACCTGTATCTCCCATGTCATAAGTTCCGACCAAATTTGCCATGCCCAATGCAAAACCGGTCTGGTTTGCAAATGAGGTGAAGGTTCCGGTATCCGCATCTCCCGCATCTTTGAAAGTTGTTCTAAAGTATGCATCGACCGATCCACTAAGGCTGAACGTTGAAGTTGTTTCTTCTTCCTGTGCCGAAGCTGAAAATGTTAGCATTGAAATTATGGCGATAGCCAAAATTTTTACGAATTTTGTATTTATAATCGTTTTCATATCATAATCATTTTAAGTTGTCCTTTTATGAAGGACGGTTAGTTGTATAATTAATTGTGAGTTTGATTGAAAAGGTTATCCAACGGAGCGTTTGGCAGAACGCTCCGTTTTTCTTTCTTCAATCTTTTTGTGAGTCTGGGACCGTTTATTTGTCCTGTGAAATGTGTTCTGGATAGGCTTCCACACCGTGTTCGTGCATGTCCAAGCCATCAATTTCTTCTTGCTCCGAAACACGAAGCCCGATAGTTTTCTTTAAAATAAAGAGTACGATAAAGGATGCTACAGCTGCCCAAACAATGTAGGCCAATGATCCATAGGTCTGTACCCATAGCAAACTGGCATCACCCCCATAAAGCAATCCACCATCAAGTGCAAATAGGCCGATAAGTACGGTTCCGATGAAACCGCAGACTCCGTGGACAGATATGGCTCCCACTGGGTCATCTATCTTCAGTTTTTTATCAATAAACTCAATGGATACGACGACCATGATACCGCATATTAAACCAATGGCAAGAGCTCCCCATGCGTTAACGGAACCACATCCGGCGGTAATACCTACCAAACCGGCCAAAGCTCCGTTCAATGTCATGGAAATATCTGCTTTACCGTATCTGGCCCAAGTAAAGAATAATGCGCCTATGGCCCCAATGGCGGCAGCAAGGTTGGTGTTGATGATAACACTTGTAGCTCCGATGGTGTCGTCGCCACCCCAAGCCAATTGGGAACCACCGTTAAATCCGAACCACCCCAACCAAAGAATAAATACACCAAGGGCTCCAAAGGCCATGTTGTGACCTGGTATCGCTTGTGCTTTTCCATCCACGTATTTGCCTATTCTGGGGCCCACCAAGATGGCGGCTACCAATGCAGCGGCACCACCTACGGCGTGTACCACTGAAGAGCCTGCAAAATCAACAAATCCTGCAGTGTTCAGCCATGCGTCATCATCAAAAGGCCAGTACCAACTACCGGATATGGGGTAAATTAAGGTGGTGAGTACAGCAGAGAAAATCAAATAGGTAGAAAATTTGGTCCTTCCTGCAATAGCTCCCGATACGATGGTTGCAGCTGTGGCGCAAAAAACTGTTTGGAAAAACAGGTTGTACCAATCATCTGCACTAAAAAAGAAATATCCTTGGTCTGATGGACTTGATCTAAAAAATCCACCGCCCACTAGGTCACTACCATACATAATAGCATAACCTACGGCCCAAAACATAATGGAGCCAACGGCTAAATCCATCACATTTTTCATAATAATGTTACCGCTGTTCTTACTTCTGGTAAACCCTATTTCCACAAGAGTAAACCCTGCTTGCATAAAAAACACCAAAATGGCGGCCACGGTAATCCACAATGCACCGATGTCGCCAGTGATGGCCTCAATAGCTTTATCTATCGCTTCTTGTTCTTGTACAATCATAATCTAAGTTTTTAAGTTTTTTGGTTGTTTTACTGTTAGTTGATTCCTGCGCTTCCGCTTTCCTTGGTTCTGATCCTATACGCTTCAATGACATCGGAGACGAAAATTTTCCCGTCACCAACGTTCCCCGTACTGGCCGTATCCAATAAAACATTCACGGTTTTTTCCAGAAAGTCATCGCTAACAACGATAACCAAATACCTTCGCTGTATATCGCTAGTGCTGTACGATACGCCACGATAGACATGTCCTTGTTTTTCATTTCCAACTCCCGTTACATCCCAGTAACTAAAGAAGTTGACCTCAATTTGATGCAGGGCTTTTTTAACCTCATCAAATTTTGATTTTCTAATAATTGCCTCGACTTTTTTCATAATTAAATAGTTAATTGATGAATCAAATATATATGAATTAGTTATATAGCATTATAAATTAGGGGGTTATGGGTGTATTTTTATGGGTATAAGAAAAATACCCCTAAAAATTTAGGGGTATGAGATTATATGTTAAGTTTTATTATTTTATCGTTAATTTTATCTTAACATTAAGTTGATTGAATTTAATTTTTATCAAAAAAGAGGCTTAAAACAATAAGATTGTATTGTTTTTTAACAAATTTTAACTACAAAAACACAATTTATAACTACTGAATGTGTTTGGCCAGCCATAATCCTAGAACGACGGCCAAAACTCCGATAACAATGCTGGAAGTCATGTAAATGGCAAAATTGAGAAAGTCGCCATTCTTCAAAAAAGAGTGCTTTTCAAAAGCAAAAGCAGAAAATGTGGTGAACCCACCGCAAAACCCTGTAGCAAGAAATAGTGTGTTATTGTAGGAAAGAAGATTGCCCTTCGCGGAAATGCCTAAAAAAAGACCAATTAAAAAGCAGCCCACTACGTTGACAAAAAAAGTGCCCAGGAAAAAATTTTGGAAAAGTGGGTTAAGTGACTTGGAAATCATATAGCGTAGAACACTTCCCAATCCACCGCCCAAAAAAACAAGAAAGGCCTGTTTCATGCCCTAAAGGTACAAACTAAACCGCTTCTTTGTATTCAGTTTTTACAACCTCATTGGGGAAAAGTTTGGGTGTTGAGGTTTCCGATAACTTTTTTATCGGCTTTATAAATCTTTCCTTGGCCCCGTTGACGCTGAAAATCAGTAGAATGGCATTAATGGTAAGCAGAACAAAAAGAATAGTTAAAAATACAGTCATTTAGGTTGCGTGCTAAAATAATGTTAAACAAAAGTAAAGGTTTTCCTATAAAAACGAAATGGAAGCCGCTCTATTGTTGCAAAACCGCCCATTTTTGTGGTATAGGCAATGTGACCGTTAATTTTTGAGGAAATATTTAATCAAGAAAAGAATAATTATAAAGGATATAAATGAAATAAGAATCCAGATAACACCTTTATAGTTCTTTTTGTGCAGGTTTTTATCTTTTCGATAAGAAAAAGAGATGATCACCACAAAGGCAATAAAGAATAGGGCTGCAAAAATTATCTGTCCCGTACTGAACATATTTCATATTTTTATGCAAAGCTAAATCAAATAAGTGTAATGAAGAGTAAAATAAAAGCCGTGGAGCTTTTCCACAATTCTTTTGGTCTAGGAGTCTCACATGAGCCTAAAGCGGATCTGGGAAAGGATAAAAACAAACTCCGTTTTGATTTAATGGATGAAGAAAACCGGGAATATCTGGAAGCTGCAAACAACGATGATCTGGTGGAAGTGGCGGATGCCCTGGGGGATATGCTTTATATTTTGTGCGGGACCATATTGGAACACGGTATGCAATATAAGATCGAAGAGGTTTTTGAAGAGATACAGCGTAGCAATATGAGCAAATTGGGTGCGGATGGAAAACCAATTTACCGCGAAGATGGAAAGGTGCTGAAAGGCCCAAATTATTTTAAACCGAACATCGAGGCAATAATCGATAAATAAAAAAGGCGCCCATGGGCGCCTTTTTTATTAGATGACCTCATATCGCCATCCAAATTTATCTTCTGCCCGGTTATATTGAATATCAGTGATTCTTTTCTTTAATAAAGAAGCGTAACTGTTTTCTAAATCGGGTAGTTCATAATCTTTCCCATGATAACCAAAACCCGAAATGGGTGATACCACTGCGGCAGTTCCTGCACCGAACATCTCTTTTAATGATCCGTCTTCTGCCGCTTTCACCAATTCATGGACGGATATTTTACGAACCTCGGTCTTAATACCCTCATCTTTGGCAATATCCAGTATACTTTTTCTTGTGATCCCATCCAAAATACGGTCGCTTGTGGGGGCCGTCATCAATGTATCGTTTATACGTACAAAAACATTCATAGCTCCAGCTTCCTCTATAAACTCGTGGGTGTTGTCATCGGTCCATATTACCTGTTGGTATCCTTTTTCGGCTGCTAATTGTGTGGGATAAAACTGCCCTGCGTAGTTTCCTCCGGCTTTGGCATAACCTACGCCACCGTTGGCTGCTCTGGAATAGGTCTCTTCTATCAATACCTTTACCTTTCCGGAAAAATATGCTCCGGAAGGTGCACAGGCAATTATAAATTTATATTCGTCGGCCGGAGAGGCGTGGAAGCCGTTTCCAGAAGCAAATACAAACGGTCTAATGTACAGGGAACTGCCAGGGTTTTGTGGGATCCAATCTTTTTCCAGCTGAAGGAGCGTATTGAGCCCTTCCATGAAATAAGCTTCCGGGATTTCTGGAATGGCCAACCTGTGTGCCGATTTGTTCAATCGTTTGAAATTTTCCAGAGGTCTAAAGAGCCACACTTTTCCATTTTCGTCCTTGTAGGCCTTCATGCCTTCAAAAATAGATTGTCCATAATGGAAGATTTTGGCAGCAGGGTCCAAAGTGATAGGTTGGTAAGGAACCACTTTGGGAGTATTCCATTCCCCATTCTTATAGTCGCAGACCAACATATGGTCCGAATAAACACTTCCAAAAGAAAGATTGTCAAAATCCACATCTTGGATTTTGGAGGATTTAGCCTTCTCTACAGCTATTTTGTTAGCCATTGTTTCCATATCACTTACATTTATAGTGTTAAAATTAGCTATTTATTGTTAGTTTTGGGCGTTTCTCAAATCTAAATATTATACTTAATCTACATTCACTTAAATGTTATCAAAAATGAAAGTTTTTAACACAATTGCTACTGTATTTTTATTGGGAGTCCTAATGGTCTCGTGCAAACAGGAAACCATTCAAGGGGATTATTTTGGTCAAGAATTTGAAGTATCTGGAAAAGCGGCCAAAACTTCCGCACCTTTTGAAAAGATTTCTGCCACAGATTCATTGCAAATCCAAATGATAGGGGAGATCAAGGAGGTTTGTCAGAACAAAGGATGCTGGATGAAAGTGAAACTGGAATCCGACGATGAGGTCTTTGTCCGTTTTAAAGATTATGGTTTTTTTGTTCCCAAAGATGCTGCGGGCAAAAAAGTTGTGATGAACGGTGCGGCTTTCTTGGAAGAAATGTCCGTGGAGGATCAAAAACATTACGCAGAGGATGAAGGTGCTTCTGAAGACGAGCTGGCACAGATAACCGCCCCAAAACAAACCCTGCGTTTTGAGGCTGATGGGGTATTGATCGCCAATCAACCTTGAAACGTAGAATAATCACGACAGGTGATGGTTCCAAGACCATCCAGATAGAAGATTGGGACGAACAGTATCACTCCAAGCACGGAGCGGTCCAAGAAGCCTATCATGTTTTTATTGAGCATGGACTTCGGTTATTTCAAAAAGAAAGTATTGGCATTTTGGAGATTGGTTTTGGTACTGGACTTAACGCATTTATTACTTTATTGGAGGGGCCTCGGCAACAGTTGGTCATTGACTACGTTGGTGTTGAGGCATTTCCGGTTTCCATGGAAGAAGTTGGTCAATTGGACTATTGTACACAATTGGGCGCTGAAGACAAAGAAGACATATTTCTAAAGATGCATAGCGCTCCTTGGGAAGAAAGCATATCGTTGACTTCTGGTTTTTCTCTCCTGAAACAAAAAAAAGACTTCAAAGAAATAGAGCAGCGGAATCTTTTCAACCTCATTTATTTTGATGCCTTTGGGGCGAGGGTGCAGCCCGAGCTTTGGACAGAGGATATCTTCTTAAAGATGTATCATGCCTTAAAGAAAGGTGGGGTGCTGGTCACATATGCTGCAAAAGGAAGTGTGCGAAGGGCAATGCAATCGGTAGGTTTTGCTGTGGAAAGATTGCCCGGACCTCCCGGCAAACGCGAAATGCTCAGGGCCATTAAGCCTGAGAATTGCTAACTTTCTGTTAAGCTTAGTGCTTTTGGTATCATAAATAGATCTAAAGTTTGGATAAATATGTTAAACCTAAATTAAGGTCTGATAAACAGTTGATTAAACCCGTAAATTTGTATAAAATGATTGTATGAAGGTGTTGGTAACAGGAGCTACGGGATTGGTTGGGCAGGCCATTGTTAAGGTACTGAGGCAAAAAGGTATTCCTGTAAATTATTTGACCACGAGCAAAGGAAAGATTACTTCCACAGAAGATTTTCAAGGCTTTTATTGGAATCCTGCCAAAGGGGAAATAGACTTGGATTGTTTTGAAAACGTTCAAGCTATCATCAATTTGGCCGGGGCCAGTATAGCAAAACGGTGGACACCGAACTATAGAAAAAAAATACTTTCAAGTCGGATCAACAGCTTAAGAACCCTGAGGAAAGGATTGGAGCAATCCGGGAACAGAGAGGTAGAATGTCTTATCTCCGCATCGGCCATAGGTATTTACCCAGATTCCTTTAGCGAATATTATGACGAGAACCAAACGAAGATGGATGATGGTTTTTTGGGTGAAGTGGTTCAAAAATGGGAGGCCGAAGCGGATACTTTTGAAAAACTGAAGATAGGTGTGGCCAAAATCCGAATAGGATTGGTGTTATCCAATAATGGTGGGGCTTTGCCGAAAATGGCCCAACCTGTCAAGAAATTTTTAGGTGCTCCCATGGGCAGTGGGGAGCAATGGCAATCATGGATCCATATAGAGGATTTGGCGCAAATGTTTGTTTTTGCCGTGGAAAATAATCTTAAAGGGGTTTACAATGGTGTGGCACCCAACCCCGTCACCAACACAAAAATGATCAAGGAATTGGCGAAAATTATGGATATGCCCCTTTGGTTGCCCAATGTGCCGGCCTTTTTTTTAAAAGCAATTTTGGGCAAAATGTCCACCTTGGTTTTGGCCAGCCAAAGGGTGAGCAGTAAAAAAATTGAAGAAGAGGGCTTTTCTTTTCAATATGTCAATATTTGCCAAGCGTTAAAGAGTCTATACGACCATCATGACGAAGAAGTCCCCGAGTCTGTTAAAGCATAGTAAAACGGATTTTTTATTTTTCATGACGCTTTTGATATCTAAAGACCGCTTAGGCGGTTTTTTTTATGTTTTGCGGTGACATTTTGACATTTTTGGACAATTGGCAGTACTTTTGCCACTTCAAAATAAAACATTGAAACATGAGTGATAAAAGTAAGGTTGAAGAAATGGAGGGTGAGCTTACAAAAGAGCAACCCGAAGAGAATACCGAGCTGAACGATGAAAATATAGAGGCCAATGCTGCGGAGGAAAATGATGAAGAAATCTCTGAAGAAGAAATCTCTGAAGAGGATAAGTTGCGTGAAGATTTGGCCAATGAGAAAGAAAAGTTCCTAAGGCTTTTTGCGGAGTTTGAAAACTACAAGCGCAGAACTTCCAAAGAACGTATGGATTTGTTTAAAACGGCAGGACAGGAGATCATGCTGGCATTGCTCCCCATTATGGACGATTTTGACCGTGCGCTCAAGGAGCTTTCAAAATCCGAGGATAAGGAAATGTTCAAAGGGGTGGAACTTATAAACAACAAGTTCAGGGAAACCTTGAAGAACAAAGGATTGGAAGAAGTGGAGGTCAAGGCCGGGGATGTATTTGATGCCGAAGTGCACGATGCCATTACCCAGATACCTGCTCCAGACAAAAAAATGAAAGGAAAAATTATTGATGTGGTTGAAAAAGGTTTCAAACTCGGAGACCGCATCATCAGGCACCCAAAAGTTGTTGTTGGAAACTAAAACTTTATGAAGGAGGATTATTACGAAATATTAGGAGTATCCAAAGGAGCTTCAGCCGCAGAAATAAAAAAGGCCTATAGAAAAAAGGCCATCGAATACCATCCCGATAAAAATCCAGGTGATGCCAAGGCAGAGGAAATGTTCAAAAAATCTGCCGAGGCCTATGAAGTATTGGGAGACCCGGACAAAAGGGCAAAGTATGACCAATATGGCCATGCAGCCTTTGATGGAAGTGGCGGATTTGGCGGCGGAGGTATGAATATGGATGATATCTTCAGTCAATTTGGAGATATTTTTGGTGGCGCCTTCGGTGGTAGTGGTGGATTCAGTGGATTTGGGGGCTTTGGTGGCGGACAGCGCAGAACCAAGGGAAGTAACCTTCGTATCCGGGTAAAGCTGACATTGGAGGAAGTGGCCAATGGTGTGGAGAAAAAAGTAAAGGTCCGCCGAAAACGACAAGCAGAAGGAGTTACCTATAAAACCTGTCCCACATGTAATGGTACCGGACAGATCACAAAAATAACCAATACCATATTGGGCAGAATGCAAACTGCCACTACTTGTACAACATGTGGCGGTGCTGGGCAAATTATGGATAGAAAACCTTCCGGTGCCGATGCCCAAGGGCTTAAGGTGGAAGAAGAAACCGTATCCATAAAAATTCCACCAGGCGTAGAAGATGGTATGCAGTTGAAAGTATCAGGTAAGGGTAACGATGCCCCAGGAAATGGTATTGCAGGGGATTTGTTGGTTGCCATTGAAACATTGGAGCACGATACGCTAAAAAGAGAAGGCGATAATCTACATTACGATCTATACATAAGTATACCCGAGGCTGTTCTTGGCTGTTCCAAAGAAATTGATGCCATTGGCGGAAAGGTTCGGATAAAATTGGATCCGGGAATTCAGTCCGGTAAAATTTTAAGGCTCCGCGGAAAGGGTATCAATAGTTTGAACGGTTATGGCAGTGGGGATTTGTTGGTTCATGTAAACGTTTGGACTCCAAAGCATTTGAATAAAGAACAGAGGGAGTTTTTTGAGCGTATGCAAGGAGATGACAACTTTGTCCCAAAGCCTGAAAAATCTGATAAATCTTTCTTTGAGAAGGTAAAAGATATGTTCTCTTAAGATTTAAAACCTTCTGTTTAAAAAAAAACGTATATTTGAAACTGATGTTGGGTGACCGATATCTAATTTTCTTTTTCATAGCAATTTTTTTCCCATCCTTGAAGTTTTTAAGGGTGGGTTTTTGTTTTTATGGAAAATGCAGGTATTCTGCAAATACATATCTTTGAAAAAATAGTTTACATGGATCAAATCCTTGTTGCCGAAAATGTGACCAAGACTTACGGGGATTATACCGCATTGAGCAACATATCGCTTCAAATTCCGAAGAATTGCATTTATGGGCTTTTGGGTCCCAATGGGGCAGGTAAAACCTCGTTCATAAGAATCATCAATCAAATTACCTATCAAGATTCCGGTGAAATCTTGCTCAATGGAGAACCTTTGGCTCCAAAACATATTGCATCCATTGGTTATTTGCCAGAGGAAAGGGGTTTGTATAAAAGTATGAAGGTAGGGGAGCAGGCACTCTATTTGGCACAATTGAAAGGGTTGTCCAAAAGTGAGGCCAAAACCAGGCTCAAATATTGGTTCGACCGTTTGGATATTGGTGATTGGTGGAACAAAAAGATACAGGAACTTTCCAAAGGAATGGCCCAGAAAATCCAGTTTATAGTCACCGTGCTCCACGAACCAAAACTATTGATTTTTGACGAGCCGTTCAGTGGTTTTGACCCTATAAATGCAAACATAATCAAGGATGAGATACTTCAGTTGAAGGAAAACGGCACCTCTATCATTTTTTCCACGCATCGGATGGAATCGGTGGAAGAGCTTTGTGAGTACATTGCCCTGATCCATAAGTCCGAAAAAATACTGGACGGCAAATTGTCGGAAATCAAAAAAGCATATAAAAACAATATTTTCAATATAGGGCTCCAAGTGGAAAATAATATCCAGGATCTGGAAGAATCCATAGCACAAAAGTTCAATGTACTTTCTTCAAAGATCGATGCGGAGGAAAATCAACTGAATTTTAAAGTACAGCTACCAACATCGCATACCGGGGATATTTTAACGGAACTTTCTAAAATTGGGAACATCAACAGGTTCGAAGAAACCATACCTTCGGCCAATGATATTTTTATTCAAACCGTAAACAGTAAGGACAATGGCAAGTAAACTTGGGTTGATCGTAAAACGGGAATATTTGGCCAAGGTGCGAAACCGTTCCTTTATTGTGATGACCATTTTAAGTCCACTTTTAATTGTGGGCATGATTGTGCTCATTGCCTATCTGGCCAAAATAAATGATAATGAAACAAGGGTGGTCTCGGTTTTAAATGAGAGTACTTTTTTTCAGGATGAACTAAACTCATCAAAAAACATATCCTATGTGCATTTCAATGATCTGACTCTGGAGCAAGCAAAGGATTCAACCAATTCTTTGGAGTACTACGGATTGCTCTACATACCCAACGGGAGCACATTGGAAGAAGTAGCGAACGCAACATACCTTTTTACGAAGGATAACCCGAATACTGCGGTAACCAGAGAGCTTGAGGGTGTGTTCCAAAAGAAGTTGAGACAAGATCGTTTGCAGAAGCTAGGGGTTTCGCCACAACAATTTTCGAGTATCGAAAAACCTTTCGAGATCAATCTTTCAACTTTTGAGGGAGAAAAGAGTATGAAGGGCATTAACGAAATAAAGGCCTTTATTGGAGGAGGGTTTGGGTATGCGATCATGATGTTCATCATAATTTATGGCGGTTTTGTAATGCGCAGTGTGATCGAAGAGAAAACCAGCAGAATTATCGAGGTGATCATCTCCTCGGTGAAACCGTTCCAATTGATGCTCGGAAAGATCATAGGCAACTCTTTGGCGGGAATCACCCAGTTTTCCATTTGGATCGTTTCTGCATCTGTATTAATGTTTTTGGCAGTGTTGATTTTTGGTATAGACCTGAGCGTACTTTCCAGTGATTCAGCTATGGCACCGGTTCCAATGGGCGGTATGTCCCAATTGGGGGCAATGGACAGCGAAATGATGATGTATGCAAAGGAGATTTATGATATACCATGGGGTCTTCTGATCGTATCGTTCTTTATATATTTTATTTTGGGATACCTTATTTATAGTTCCATTTATGCGGCAATCGGTGCAGCGGTGGATAATGAGACGGATACACAGCAATTTATCTTCCCTATTATCTTACCTTTAATGTTGGCTATTTATGTTGGGTTCTTTTCGGTATTCAGTAATCCACATGGGCCCATAGCGGTTGGTTTTTCATTGTTTCCGTTAACATCTCCCATTGTGATGATGATGCGCTTGCCGGGGGG
>CEVF01154427.1_pt1 | contig 31973 bp, 27 predicted proteins | sample 356441 | NCBI WGS metagenome assembly CEVF01 (sample SAMEA2622765, study PRJEB7988) | marine metagenome | biome: marine biome (ENVO:00000447); feature: surface water layer (ENVO:00002042); material: "saline water (ENVO:00002010), including plankton (ENVO:xxxxxxxx)" | depth 5 m | reverse complement strand
GGTTCTTACCACATTGTAAAGCAGTGTAAACATTCCAAGTATATAAAGTGAACCTCCAATGGCCCTCATCCAGTACATGGGGATAATCTGTGTCACGGTTTCCAAGAAATTACCGTACACCAAGGTACCATCAGGGTTAAATTCTTTCCACATGAGGGCTTGAGTAAACCCGGCCACATACATGGGCAATGTGTACAAAACAATGCCCAAGGTTCCGATCCAGAAGTGGAAATTGGCCAATCCTTTGGAGTACAGTTCGGTCTTGAACATTCGAGGTACCAACCAATAAATCATCCCAAAGGTCAGAAACCCGTTCCAAGCAAGTGCACCAACATGAACGTGGGCGATGATCCAGTCACTAAAGTGAGCAATGGCATTTACATTTTTCAAAGAAAGCATTGGCCCTTCGAAAGTAGCCATACCATAACCAGTAATGGCAACTACCATAAACTTCAAGATGGCATCGGAACGCACTTTGTCCCATACACCGCGAAGTGTCAACAAACCATTGATCATACCTCCCCAAGATGGCGCTATCAACATGACGGAGAATACCACACCAAGGTTCTGAGCCCAGTCTGGCAAAGCTGAATACAACAAGTGGTGGGGACCTGCCCAGATATAAATGAATATCAACGACCAGAAGTGGACGATGGACAATCTATATGAGTAAATGGGCCTATTGGCCGCTTTGGGGACATAGTAGTACATCAACCCCAAAAAAGGTGTGGTCAAGAAAAATGCCACGGCATTGTGACCATACCACCATTGCACCAAAGCATCTTGTACACCCGCGTACACCGAATAGCTCTTAAGTGCAGAAACGGGAAGTTCCAAGTTGTTGAAAATATGGAGCACCGCAACGGTAACAAATGTGGCCAAATAAAACCATATTGCAACGTATAAGTGCCTTTGTCTTCTTTTTAGGATGGTACCGATCATGTTCCAACCAAAGACCACCCAAACAATGGCAATGGCGATATCTATGGGCCACTCCAATTCCGCATACTCTTTAGTGGTCGTATAACCCAACGGAAGTGTTATTGCGGCAGCTACGATAATCAATTGCCAACCCCAAAAATTAATATTGCTCAGGACATCACTGAACATTCTGGCCTTGAGCAAGCGTTGTAAGGAGTAATACACCCCTGCAAAAATGGCGTTGCCCACAAACGCGAAGATCACGGCATTGGTATGTAACGGACGTAAACGTCCAAAACTGAGCCATGGAATACCTTCGGTAACATTGGGGAACAAAAACATATAGGCCAACAAGAGGCCTACTGCCATACCTACCACACCCCAAAAAATGGTGGCGTATAAGAACTTTTGTACGATCTTGTTATCGTAGCGGAACTGTTGTATTTCCATATTTATTGGTTTGTACTTTTGGTTTGTTTGATTTCCTTTTTATTTAAACTTGATTTATTCTTGTCCTTGACCACCTCATCTTCAAACAACATTCTTACCGAAGGGGTGTAGGTGTCATCGTACTGTCCGCTTTTTACCGAAAAAACAAAGGCTATAAAAAAGACTACGGCCACCGTTACACTAATGGCCAACAACACATAAATAACACTCATACCTGCCTCAATTTTGGGGTAAAACTACTGTGATGATATACTTCAAAAAATGACATATATCAGCTTTCTTTATTTTTTAATCCCTTACCTATAAAGTTTGTCGCCAGCGTTGTGAACAATACGATGCTAATCGAGCTCAACGGCATCAAAACTGCAGCAATCACAGGTTCCAATTGGCCCGTAACAGCAAAATACAACCCCACAATGTTATAGCACAATGAAAGGATGAAACTCATTTTGATGATCCGCATTGATTTTTTTGACAATTTGATAAAACTTGGGAGCATCCCCAATTTGGAAGCGTCCAAAATTCCATCGCAGGCCGGCGAAAATACATTGATGTTTTCTGAAACGGCCAGCCCAACATCGCTCTGTGCCAAGGCCCCGGCATCGTTCAATCCATCCCCTACCATTAAAACCGTATGGTTCTCTTGCAGCTTTTTGATATATTCCAACTTGTCTTCAGGTTTTTGGTCAAACATCATTTTTGTTTTTGCCGGAAGCATCTTTTCCAACTTCTCTTTTTCGCCATCATTGTCACCTGAAAGAATCCCCAATTCCAAACTGTCCGCCAGCTCATCGAAAATTTGATGCATCCCTTCCCTATAGGTGTTCTTGAACACAAAACGCCCCTTTACATCTTCATCCGCGCTTACATATACCGTGGTATTGACCAATGAATTGGGTTTGCTTTCCCCCACATAGGACGCCGACCCAACTTTTATCGTATGTTCATTGTACCTGCCCTCAATCCCTTTACCTGTATGTTCTTGGAATTCTTCAAGGGTCATGATGGCATTGGATTTTAAAATGTTGTAGAGCGATCGGCTCAACGGGTGGTTGGATGCCCTCAGGGTTGTTTTTAAAAGAGCTGTTTCCTCCTCGGTCAGTTCCATGCCCTCATAGTGGATGGTGTCCTTTTGATTCGTTGTCAGTGTACCTGTTTTGTCAAAAATAGCGGTGTCAATTTTGGACAACCTTTCGATGACGTTGGTGTTTTTCAAATACAATTTATGTTTGCCAAAAATGCGAAGCATGTTCCCTAATGTAAAGGGTGCCGCCAAGGCAATGGCACAAGGACAAGCAATGATCAATACCGAGGTAAACACATTGAGTGCCAAGCTGGGCATGTAGACCAACCAAAAAATTGTGGCCACTGTGGCTATGCTCAATACAGCAATGGTAAACCGCTTTCCGATACTATCGGTAAGGGTCTGGAACTGGCTTGCTTTATCTTTTGAAAATACGGAGTTGCCCCATAATTGGGTAAGGTAGCTCTGGGACACCGATTTAAAGACCTCAACTTCCAGAACACCGGTCAGTTGTTTTCCTCCGGCAAATAATTTTTCCCCGGATTGTTTGGATACAGGTTCAGATTCACCGGTAACAAAACTATAATCAATCTCCGCGGTTCCTTTGATCAGGACACAGTCCACCGGGATGATCTCATGACTGCGTATCAATATCCTATCCCCTACATCTATATCGTAAATTTGGATATTTTCTTCTTCCCCGTCTTTCTTCAACCGGGTAACCGCTATTGGAAAATACGATTTGTAATCACGTTCAAAAGAAAGATAAGCGTATGTTTTCTGCTGAAAAAATTTTCCCAACAATAAAAAGAAGACCAAGCCTGTAAGACTATCAAAAAAGCCAGACCCCAGATCAAAAGCAATGTCCACCGTACTCCGAACAAAAAGAGTCAAGATTCCTAGGGCAATGGGCACATCAATGTTCAATAATTTTGAACGGATTCCCTTGTAGGCGGAAATGAAATAATCTTGGCCGGCATAGAAGACCACGGGCAGGGAAAAGGCAAACATCAACCAACGGAAAACATGTTTATATTGATCTAGCCAAAACTCCTCCACCTCAAAATATTCTGGAAAGGAAAATAGCATCACATTACCAAATGCAAATCCGGCAACCCCCAATTTATATATCAAGGAACGATCGACCTTTTTTCCTTTTTTGTCGTATTCCTCCAAGGAGATGTAGGGCTCGTACCCAATACTTCCCAACAACAGCACCAAAGCTTTAAGGGAAAAATCGTCCGTTTTATAAGTGACACGTATGGTTTTCTTTGGAAAATCGACTTGGGAAACGGTAATGGCCTTATGTAACTTGTTCAAGTTTTCCAACACCCAGATACAAGAACTACAATGGATGGTGGGAATACTCAGAGTGACTACCTGGACGCCTTCTTCATTAAATTCCACAAGTTTCTGCACGATTTCTTGGTTGTCCAAAAAATCGTATTTCTGACGTATTTGGTTGGGAGTGGTTCCAGCCTTTCCTTCTATTTCATAAAAGGTTGACAGCCCGTTGGAGGTAAAAATCTCGTAAACGGTCTTACAACCATTGCAACAAAAATCTTTCCCATCAAACTTTACACTATCCTTCCCACACTCGTCTCCACAATGATAACAGGTCGAGTCTGCCATTTCACATTTGCTTTACCTTATGCAAATTTGTAATACTATTCCCCTTAAAAATATGATATTTATCAGTAATTTGTCTCTGTTTATCAACTATTTTTGTCCCATCAGGTAAACCAATCATTATGGAAAGCAGGTGTGAAAATTGTATAATCCGACAGTTTAACTCGCTACGCGCGATGAGCAAGGAGGAATTAAAAAAGGTTTCTGACTCCAAAATAACCAAAGTCATAAAAAAGGGCGAACCCTTGTTTGAGGAAGGTGACAAACTCAATGGGGTCTACTGTGTTCGAAATGGAGTTTCCAAGCTTTCCAAGTTAAGTGCCAACGGAAAAGATCAAATTGTAAAATTGGCGACCAAGGGCGAGGTCCTGGGTCAACGTTCGGTGATTTCCCAAGAGAGTACCAATCTCTCCGCCGTGGCCGTTGATGATATGGAAGTATGTTTTATTCCAAAAGAGAGCATCAACAACACTTTACAAAAAAACCCCAATTTTACCTTGGAGGTTTTGCGCCACATGGCCCATGATCTTAAGGAAGCCGATGATGTAATCGTCAATATTTCGCAAAAAACGGTAAAACAGCGAATGGCCGAAGCTTTTCTATACCTAAAAAACAATTTTGGGGAGGACGAAGATGGATTTTTGGCCCTTACACTTTCCAGAGAGGACATTTCCAATGTAGTGGGCACCGCAACGGAATCCGCCATTAGAATAATTTCAGAGTTCAAAAAGAAAGGCTTGATCCATGCTTCAGGGAAAAAAATCGGCATAAAGGATGAACGCAAACTTTTGGAAGTGGTAGAAGGCTTTTAGTCCTTTTTCAAAAAGCTGACAATTGTCATAGTATCCCCTACACCATAGGTCTAATTTTATCGCATCATAATCTTAGTCAGATGCAGAAGATTTTAATACCTACGGATTTTTCGGAAAATGCATGGAACGCAATTGATTACGCCATGCAATTGTTTCGTGACAGGCGTTGCACATTCTATTTATTGAACACCTATACCCCTGTTATTCCCAGTAGTCGGTTTATGGCAAAAATGGTAGATGGTGTACGCATTGTTGATGCTGTGAGAGAGAATTCTGAGCGAGGATTGACCAAGACTGTGGAACAGATAAAAACAAAATACGGCAATCCAAACCACAGTTTTGAGACCATCTCTTCTTTCAACCTATTGGTGGAAGAGGTGAAGGATATTGTTGATACATTCGGTATACATTTGGTGATAACCGGTACCAAGGGAGCTTCCGGTGTTGATGAAGTTTTTATGGGAAGCAATACGGTACGCATTATAAAATGTACCAAAAAATGCCCCATTTTGGCCATTCCATATCACTTTGAATATGTTACACCTTCCGAAATTGCCTTTGCCACGGATTTTAATCGGTTCTACACCACATCAGAATTGTCCCCGCTTCTGGACATGGCAAAGATGTTCAATGCGACCATACGGATCGTGTACGTGCAGTATGGGATAAAGGCGTTGACGGAACTCCAACAATTCAACCTGAACATGCTACGGCGCTATCTTGGTGACGTGGAGCATTATGTGCATACGGTCTCTGAGCTAAATTCGGTTTCACATACCCTGGAAACATTCTCCAAGGAATTGGACATCCATCTTTTGGCCATGTTGAACTACCAACATAGTTATATGGAAAAGATGACCCGTGAACCCATCGTTAAAAGGACGGCATTTCATACTCAGATACCCTTATTGGTGATTCCGGAATTGGGCATGGAGGGTATTTCCTCGGAGCCCACGGAAGAAAAAGAAGTGGAATCGCGCAATTAAATCAATGTCCCGTTATTATCTTTACAGCTTATTAAATTTTCACTGGTAAGCATAAAGATATGGACAAACAACATCTAATAGATTGCCACGAGCGGATAAAACCTTTTATCCATAACACACCCGTACTTACTTCTCGATTAATCAACGAAATGGTTGGTGCAGCACTTTATTTTAAGTGTGAAAACTTTCAGAGAATGGGTGCGTTTAAAATGCGTGGTGCGGCCAATGCCATTATGCAACTCACGGATGAACAAAAGCAAAAGGGGGTTGTTACGCATTCATCGGGGAATTTTGCACAAGCCCTGTCCCTTTCCGCACAAAGTTTGGGGGTAAAAGCCTATATCGTAATGCCAGATTCCGCGCCCGAAGTAAAAAAAGAAGCGGTCAGGGGCTATGGTGGCATATTGATAGCATGTGAATCTACCTTGGAAGCCAGGGAATATGAATCTGAACAGGTGGTGAAAAAATATGGGGCGACTTTTATTCACCCTTCCAATGATGACCATGTTATTTTAGGACAGGGAACTGCCTGTAAAGAGTTATTGGAGCTTTATCCCGATTTGGATTATGTTGTAACCCCAGTTGGTGGTGGGGGATTGATCGCAGGAACCGCCCTATCCGCACATTATTTCGGGAACAACTGTAGGACAATCGGGGGAGAACCCTTTGAAGTGGATGATGCCTACAGGTCTTTGCAAAGTGGAAAAATAGAGAGCAACTTGACCACAAACACCATTGCAGATGGTCTTAAAACCCAATTGGGGGACAGGAATTTTCCCATAATCCAAAAATATGTAGAGGAAATTGTCCGGGTAACCGAAGAAGAAATCATAAAAGCCATGCAATTGATCTGGGAACGGCTCAAAATTGTATGTGAACCATTGAGTGCCGTTGCCTTAGCGGCGATTCTAGATAAAAAAGAAATGCTTTCAGGGAAAAAAATAGGAGTAATTATCTCAGGCGGAAATGTGGATTTGAGCAAATTACCGTTCTAATTCTATTGGGCCTTATTGGGAAAAGTGATGATAAACGTGGTGCCAATACCCTTTTTACTTTCCACTCTAATCTTGCCATCCATGGCCTCTACCTGTGTCTTCACCAAGTAAAGCCCTAAGCCTTTACCTTCGGTGGCACCGCTCAGCCTACCGTACATATCGAAAATCTTTCGTTCTTTTTCCGGGGTAAGGTCCATTCCAATGCCATTGTCGGAAAACCTCAGGGTAATTGTCTGCTCTGTTTTCTCTGCAGTTATTTGAACAACAACTGGAACTCCCTCTTTGGAGTAATTGATTGCATTGAGAATTAGGTTATAAAAAATATTGACCACATAACTCTTTGCTCCAAAGACAGTTTCCACATCGGAAAAATTGGTGTGGATGGAAGCTTTATTCTTAACGATTTCCTCGGATAGCAACCCATCTACGTCTTTCATGACATTCCTAAGGTGGACCTCCCTGAATTTTTCCTTATCCGCCGATTTTAATGCCAACGAATGGTGAAGATCTTTTATGGTCTGATCCAATGCCTCGGTAGTGTGCTCTATCTTCTTCATAATATCATCGTTCATCTCATCCTTGCCCCACTCATATATTTTGGACAACATTAAAAGATTGGATATTGGACCACGAAGGTTATGGGATATGATCCGGACAAAATTTTGAAGCTCATGGTTTTGTTCCACTATTTGTTTGTTGGACAACACATCCTTGGTAACATCTTGGGCCGTACCGCTCATCCTAAATGGGTTGCCCTCTTGATCGTAAAAAGCCCTGCCTTTTTCATGGATATACTTAATATCCCCATTACCGACCACAATCCGGTGGACAATGTCATGCCTTACCTTTTGCTCTATACATTTATTTACATCCCGATCAAAAGCTTCCCTATCCTCTGGATGTATGATCTCCATCAAGGATTTGTAATTGGGTCTAAATGTGTCTGGATCTTTGTCAAAAATTTGGAAAAGTTGGTCTGACCAAGTGACTTCATTTTTTTTCATGTCCCAGGACCAATGCCCAATATCGGCAACTTCCTGGGCCTCACGATACTTTCTTTCACTTTCCTGTAACCGAAGGTTTTTATCTACTTCTTGGGTTATGTCCTTTTGCCAAACGCAACATCCTATGATCTCTCCCGAACTGTTCATGAAAGGTTGAAAAGAAAATTCATGGACCACGGTTTTCCCATTCTCTTCAAAGGTATGTCTTGATGTTGTTGCGTAACGGTTGAGTGCTCTTTCACACCCCTGACCACAAGGCTTAAAGAAAAAATCGGACTGATAAACGACCTTTAGGTCCATGCCTCTTTCGGCATCCCCTAACCCATTTTGTAAAAGACGGGACTTAAATGAAGTATTGAAAGCGGTAAGCTTATAATCCCTATCCATCGCCCACACCAGATCTGATCTATCTTCTACAATCTCAATTTTATTTTGAATAATGGTGTGTTTCTGTTTCACAGGTTAAAGTTTATCCAGAATAAAATTAACAGACCTATGTAAGTTGGGCAATAACTAGATATAGATCATTATTTATTGGCACTTTGCAGATAGTCCTCCAAATGCTCAATCCTTAAGGGTTTTGTGATAAATTCCTTAACGTATTTTCCATATTTATTGGCCTCTTCCCTATCTGCGTCTGATTCAGAAGAAGTAACCAAAAGGACCTCATTGGATTCCGGAAAATCCTCGAGCATCATAAATTCCAAAAATTCAAAACCACTCATCTCTGGCATATTTATATCCAATAAAATGAGTGTCTTTGTTGTTGGGTCGTCTCTATATCTGAGATCGTCCAGGGCCAGTTCAGGGTTGGTAAAACTCTTTACCTTTTCTTCCATTCCCATTCTTCTAAAATGAATCGAATTTACCGTATTCACAAGGTCTTCATCGTCGACCAAATAGATTTCTTTGTACATAGCGTGGCTGATTATTAATTTAATTAGTGTCCGTTTGGTTTTGCTTTAAAAAATTGACAAATATCAATATTTTATAAGTAAGAACTTTAAAAAGATTAATTTATTATAAAATCGACAATCAGATAAATAGATGAATGAAAGAAGTGACTAGGTTCTGAATACAATAATTTCGGTATTCAATAATGGTTGGTTGTGAATTTACGATTTTTTTTCAATAAAAAAAATTGGCTATGGCTTGACATTCAACAATTATATACCACCATCTCAACAGTATTCGTAAATATTAACTAAAAACGTTTGAATTTCAATAATCACAGAGCACACCTTTAATGGTTAAATTATTACCTTATTTTTTGGCAATTATCATTTAGGGTATCAGAAACATCCACAAGGCAAAGAGTTACAGGACAAAGAATTATAACAAAAAAAGACCCTTCAATAATTGAAGGGTCTTTTTATTTGTGCGGGTGAAGGGAGTCGAACCCCCACGCCTTGCGGCACTAGATCCTAAGCCATCCCTATCTTGCACCAAAATATGTCAAATCAACTGATTTATAATTGGTTACATTTTCACCGAATTCATTTGAATTCAAGTAAAACCATCGAAAACCAATAAATGTTTTACTTATATTGTACCAATTTTTCAGTACATTTATAACAGTACTTTCCAGTAGGGTATGTTGTTCCTGATTTGACTTTCCAACAGGACAAACATGGCTGCAAGTTTACAAATAATTTTGAGAAAAAAGCCCAATAAAGCGGGCGAGTGCCCTCTTGCGATCAGAATAACCAAAAATCGCCGCTCCACATACAAATATATTGGACTGCGTATAAGCAAAGAATTTTGGGACGATAAAAAGAAGAGGGTAAAAAAGACCCACCCAGATTCCAAAAAATTGAACAAGCTTATAAAGGCCAGAATCAGGGAGGCCAAAAAAGGGATGGTGGTCCTCCAAACAAAGGACAAGGATGCCTCGGTCCATTATATGAAGAAAGAAATTTATCGAACTAAAAGAAAGCTTAGTTTCTTCGAGTTTGCCCAAGAACATTTGGATGAAGCAGAATTAGCAGGAAAACATGGAAGGTTCATCGCTGAATCGGCCTATACAAGTTACATCCTGAAGTTCAGCAAAACCAAGGGATTGACTTTTAATGATATTGATGAACGGTTTCTAAAGAGGTTCAAAATTTATCTCAGAAAAAAGCATTCGTTAAAAGAGGTCAGTGTCATGAATGTCCTAGTTTACATTAGACTTCTTTACAACAAGGCCATTAGGGAGGGAGTTGTCAAACGAAAACATTACCCCTTTGGGGCCGGCAAGGTCAAAATCAAATTCCCAGAAAGCGAAAAAATCGGTCTTACCACTGAAGAAATTTTAACAATAGAAGGGTTAACAGGTTTAACCGATCTGGAAATCCATGCCAGAAATGTTTGGCTCTACTGTTTTTATTTTGCAGGAATCAGGGTATCGGATGCGTTAAGGACTCGTTGGAGTGATATTAGAGATGGGAGACTGTACTATAGAATGAGTAAAAACTCGAAATTGCTCAGTCTAAAAATCCCAGAGAAGGTATATCCCATTTTGGATTATTACAAAAAAGAGAAACGAGAAGCCAATGATTTCATTTTTCCAGAAATGAAAGGTGTGGATCTAACAGACTCCAAAAAAGTATACAATAGACTCAGAAACGGTAATTCAAAACTCAATATCAGACTAAAATCAATTGCTGAAAAAGCTAAAATCCATAAGAAACTCACCATGCACATAGCCCGACATAGCTTTGGCAATATCGCAGGAGACAACATACATCCGCTCATGCTCCAAAAACTGTATCGTCATAGTGACTTAAAAACGACGATCAACTATCAATCGAGTTTCATCCACAAGGAAGCTGATGATGCCCTCGACAAGGTTATTAATTTCTAATGGAAAGAATTTCAAACCTCTGGCATTCGCAAAGCAGTGGATTTATGTTAAACGTTTCGTTTGTTTCGTTTATTTCGTTTATTTTTGTTTCAAACCATTCAAAATTGACCCATGGAAGAATTGGAAAACATAAAGAGGCCTTCAAAAGAAGAGCAATCTACTGCAATAGAATCCTACAACGCACTGGAAACCGTTTTAAAGGAAATTAAAGACAAATCGCCTGAAATTGAAATTGAGGAAACCCAGGATAAAATAAGAATCCCCCTTAAGGCCTTAAAATTATTGGCCGAAATCCTAAAAGCAATGGGAGATGGAAAACCCATTTCCATAGTACCAATTGCCGCTGAAATGACCACTCAATCGGCTGCAGAGTTTTTAGGATGTTCAAGGCCCCATTTGGTAAAATTGTTGGAGCAGGGAAAAATTCCATTTACCAAAATCGGAAAACATCGAAGGGTAAGATTTGAAGATGTTTCCAAATACAAAAATCAGATGAAGAAAGAACAAGAGGCTTTAATCATTCAAATGATGAAGTCAGACGAAGAATCTGGGTTGTATGATTCATAGTGTCAGATTTACATGTGTTTTGGACACCAATATCATTTACCCACTGTTAATCAGGGACTTAATGTTTTGGTTTGCCCATTATGAATTGTTTACTCCGAAATGGAGCAAGCATATTTTTTTGGAATGGGATGATGTCATGAAAAGAAAGGGGATTGGCAAGGATGAACGGAATAAGAGAATCGATGTTGCAAATAGAGCATTTCCAGACGCAATGGTAAATAATTACGAGCCACTAATTGAGACTTTACAATTACCTGATGAAAAGGACAGGCACGTTTTGGCTGCAGCCATAAAAACAAACGCGAACGTTATTATAACTGAGAATTTAAAGGATTTTCCCAAAGAGTATTTGGCTTCTTTTGGACTTAGTGCAAAATCCAGCGATGATTTTCTAACGGATATCATTGACTTAAATCCAGAAAAAGCAGTGGAGGCCTTTAAGAAATTAGTAATGAACCGTACCAACCCAAATCTAGATGAGTTTGAGATATTGGACAGATTAAGAGCTCTTGGTTTGAAGGATACTGCAAATTACTTGCACGCCTACCTATAATCAGCTATGGCCATACTTACCTCTAGAATCTTGGATACATAAACTTTTTTACAGGAGTTGAGCTGAAAAAAAATTTTCAGCTTATTTTTTTAACTTTCATGCGCCGAATGAGACCTATAATCGGCTCAAGTGAAACACGGTCAATATAAAATATATAGGGCGAACGAAGCAAAGCGAAGTGCTGCAAGCGTCCCAAAACTTACCAAACTAATTTACTGAGCGAGGCAAAATCATTTTTTATTTAGAAGCTTCTCCAAGTAAGCAATCTTGTCCTTTTCTGCTTGTAATAAACGCTCGTAAAGTTTCTTATTTTCTTCATAAGCATCCATTAACCTATCCAATGGATTAAATGTGCAGTGGGTATTAAATGCACTACTGTCATGGAAACTATTGAAATAGTTAAAGATTGACTCTTCATTAAATTGTTGAATTCCTTCCTTGGTCACACCCAGTGCCTTTGCAACCTCTTCCAACTTGGCATCATCCACCTTTTCACTGTTCTCAATGTTGGAAACGGCCTGTTGGCTAATGCCCAGTTCTTCGGCAAGGGTCTCCTGCTTCATACCTCGCAGTTCCCTGATCCTGCTGATCTTTCTGCCTATATGGTTGTTCTTGGTCTTTGTCTGCATATCCCAAATATAGGGTGTTTCCCACAATAATCCGATTGTAAAATACAAAACAGCATCAATAAAGTACAAGTGCCCATGGTGGGAAACATGGAAATGTGGCCTTAATATGGTGGATGATTCTCCAACCCTTTAATACACATTTCTATGACACATGGCACAAACATACCAAAACACTTTGAAAAAACGGAAGAGCTTTCCGAACTGCTCGATAGTGTCCTGAACATTATAACCATTGACAGGGCCTTTCTGTCCCGAAAACAAAATGAAGGCAATACCGTATATTATTTCCTCACCCTTTTTGTGGATGTCAACAATGACCCCCTACCCAATGAGATCCGTTCCCTAGTGGCAAAAAAGGGAAAGAAACATCCCGATTTCAGGATAAGGGTCTATACGGAGAACCAATCCGAAACGGGTCTTGAAAGAGGTTCCCTCTATTTCTTGGAACATTGCTGCCTCGGGAAAACCGTATTCGCCCATCCCGAGGGGGAGAACATTATGGATTATTCCACCATGGCATACCAAACCTTAATGAAGAGGGCCACTCGGTATCACAAATCGGAATTGGGAAAAGTAAATGCCTTTGCCAATACTGCGGACATCCTGATCAAGGAAGGGGATTATGCCATTGCCACTTTCAATATGCACCAAGCCTTTGAACTTGCGTTCCGGTTCATCGAACAGATGTGCATAGGAAGGAGTATGGTCACACACAGTATTATCAGCCATATCAACTATTGCAAGCACTTCTTCCCCACCCTGCAACCTTTTTTGGAAACTTCGGAGTTGAAGAGCAATGAACTGTTGCTCCTATTGGAACATGCCTATAGTGTTGCCCGTTATGGCAATGAGTTTGAGATCACAAAGGTACAGACCAAGACCATCCAATCCAAGATGAAGGATTTCATCCAAGAGGTGGTGATCATTTTTAAAAGACATCTAGGACAGTGCAAAGACCAAATCGAGAGAAATGGAAAGAATAAAGCATCCCCAAAAGAGACCAAGAGTGTTGAAAACAATAATGAACCATCCCTATTTGGTCAATTGAAGGAACTGGAAAAAGAGCACTTCTTTGCCCTGAAGCCCTATATCCCTGAAAAGGGGCTGTACAGTATCGAACTCATTACCGAGGGGTATGGGGAAACCTCCTTTATGATCTCCAACCTGATCAAGGTCTGTATCACGGCACTGGGAACCGAAAATTTCTCGACACGGGCCGTTCCCCAACCCCACCGAAACATCAGCGAGGTTCTTGGATATATCTTGGATTTGATACCCCATGATGAAATGGAATTCTTGGACAAGGCCAGAAAACTGTTGTCGGAACAAAAAACAACCACGCCCCAATAAATCCATAGAAATGAAATCAAAGAAGAAAAGGCTAAAGACCTTGGAAGAGATACAACAGTTAAGGAACGATCTTTCGGGCCTGTTGGGAAACAAAAAGTCCATCGACCCCAAGGGAAACCATGTGTCCTTCGAGGTCAGGGACAACAACCATCTTTTGATGCAGATCAGAAGTCTATTGCAGCTCTGTGTATCCGCTTTAAACGGAGATGGGATGATGCTGTTTCCTAAGAATAAAAATGCATCAAAGGAGGATAGTGTCATCCAAGTATTGGAATTGGTGCTTTGCCTCCTGCCAGATGGTCAAATGTACTTTATGGACAAACTGGACGAAAAACTATCAAAACTGGAAAACAAAAAAAATCCATGAACCCGAACGAAGAAAAACTAATAAAGGATTTGAGATTTCACTCAAACGACCATTCCCCGACCTTGGTTCCACATCCATATTTCAAGGGTAAGTTCCAACCCACCTTCTTTTATTTTGACGGGCATGCCGACCTAATGCTGACCGTCCGTACATTGCTATACCTTTCCATGAGGGCAATAAACCCCGACCTTGGCTCGGACGATGTAATGGACAGGAACGAAGAGGAATTCATACATCAAGCAATCACCATTGCCAACCGTTTGATGCCGGTCGGTGAAGAGGCATTGATGGACCATGTGAACCTATTTTATCGGGAGGAAAAGAAGGCCAAAAAAGAAAAATGATCAAGGAATGGCAAAAGCATTTTTTCCTCAAATATATAGGGGTCTTAATGATTTTTACGCTAAAAATTCCTTGGTTTTACTGGCCTGAACGCGTTTTTATGCTAAAAATAACGTCAATCCTGAAATATCAAATTGTCAAAAAACCGGAGACAAATCAACTATTGATTCAAACTCCAAACAATCATTTTTTCACTAAAAATTCATTGATTTTACCGGGCTGGGAGTACTTTTCCATTAAAAACGATTTATTCGCAATCAATTAAAATTTCAGAAAACTCACAAAAAATGGACTTTTCCGTAGGAAAATGAATCAATGGCACCGCGCTAGCGTGCTATCCTCTTGCTTTACATTTTTCGTCCTGCAAACAGGACAACAAATGACAGCCTATTTGAACTATATTTTAAAGGTGTCAGTCCACCGTCTTTGCTGGGCGGGTTCATTGCCACACCACGTCGTCTTTATCAGCCGTCTGTGCCCCATCACCCGCAAGGTGCTACCCCATTCTTAACCGCGGTATGGCAACCAAGTTGTAAGGTTATCTGAAACCGAGTTATGATGATAAATTTAAAAAGTTGTTGACCCTGAAAAGGATTTTATTCAAAATAAAATCCATAATTATCAGTTGTAATTACGGATTATTTCCCCAAGGTTTTGAACAAAAAATTAAACAACCAATAATAAAAATGGCAGAATTTTTACAGGGAGACCAGCTAAATGCAGCACTTTCGAGAATTTTTGATGAAGCAGAACAACAACTGGTAGTTGTTTCCCCATTCATCAAACTCCATTCAAGAATCAAGGACATACTAAAATCCAAAAAAGATAATGACAAGCTTAAGATTACCATAGTATTTGGTAAAAATGAGGGCAAGATTTCAAAAAGTTTCAATCAAGAGGAATTCGAATTCCTTAAGGATTTTCCCAACATTGAAATAAAATATGAACCACGTCTTCATGCCAAGTATTACGCCAATGAATCATCAGCCCTTTTAAGTTCAATGAACTTATATGACTATTCACAGAACCATAACATTGAATTTGGAATATTGACCAAATTCAATCTATTGGGCGAATTAACGGGGAACATTTTAGGTGGTGACACATTGGACAAAGAAGCCCTACAATACTTTTTACAGGTTGCCAATAATAGTCAATCCTTATATAAGAGAGAACCAAAATATGAGGAGGCACTTATGGGCTTAAAGAAAAAATATACGGGTTCAACAACAGAGGATAACCTGACATCCCTGTATCAAGAAAGTTCCATTGAACCTAAATTTCCCAAAAAGTACCGCCCAGACTCAAAGGAATCTTTTGGCTACTGCATTCGAACAGGTGTGAAAATCCCCTTTAATCCAGAACGGCCTTTTTGCGATAAAGCATATAGATCATGGGCCAAATACAAGGATGAAAATTATCCGGAAAAGTATTGCCACTTTTCCGGAGAAGAATCAAATGGTGAAACTTCCTTTTCCAGACCGATTCTTAGAAAGAACTGGAAAAAGAGCCAGGCAATTTCTTGAACACCATAATACTTTTTTGACAACATCATAAATTATTAGGCTTACCACAACACTTTGGTAGGCCTAAATAGTTTATCCTATTTTCACGGAATACCTGAAACCCATATATTAGTAGGAAAAATCTACCTTACTTGGATTTTAAATTAACTCCCCCATAATTTTATAATTCGAAGGTATTTTGACAATAAGATCCAAAAGGGTTCAAATACATTAATTTGTGTTCCCTTATTAACTTCGGGCAACTTTTACGAAAATCATTTAAATATATAATTGACATATGGGTAAAACCAAAACTGAAAAGACCAAATCCATAGAAGAAACCCTGTGGCAATCTTGCGATAAATTAAGGGGCTCTGTTGAGCCCTCAGAATACAAACACGTAGTACTCGGATTGATTTTCCTCAAATTTACCAGCGATAAGTTTGAACAACGAAGACAAGAACTCATTGCCGAAGGCAAAGAGAAATACGTAGAAATGAAAGATTTCTACAACATGAAAAACGTCTTCTTCTTAGATGAAGTATCACGCTGGAGCTACATCATCAAAAACGCCAAGCAAGACGATATTGCCATTAAAATCGATACCGCACTGCACACCATCGAGAAAAACAATCCGGTGCTAAAAGGGGCTTTGCCCGATAACTACTTTTCCCGCTTGGGACTGGACAAGTCCAAATTAGCCTCCTTGCTCGATAAAATCAATGAAATTGACACCATCAAAGATCAGGAGCAAGACATTGTAGGCCGTGTGTACGAATATTTCCTGTCCAAATTCGCCCTAAAAGAAGGCAAAGGAAAAGGAGAATTTTACACTCCAAAAAGTATTGTAAACCTTATTGCCGAAATGATAGAACCTTATAAGGGGATTATCTATGACCCTGCCTGTGGTTCTGGTGGTATGTTCGTGCAATCCATAAAGTTTATAGAAAATCACCATGGTAATAAAAAAGAGGTATCCATTTACGGACAGGAATACACCAACACCACCTATAAACTGGCCAAAATGAACCTGGCCATACGTGGTATTGCGGCCAATTTAGGAGACAAAGCGGCCGATACCTTTGCCCAAGACCAACACAAGGATTTGAAAGCCGATTACATTATGGCAAACCCACCCTTCAACCAAAAAGATTGGCGGGGTGCTGATGAGTTATTAGACGACCCACGATGGAAAGGTTATGACGTACCCCCTAAAAGCAATGCCAACTATGCTTGGATTTTAAATATGGTGAGCAAGCTTTCCGAAAATGGGGTGGCCGGGTTTATCTTGGCGAATGGAGCCCTCTCCGGTGGAGGCGAAGAATACAAAATCCGTAGAAAACTCATTGAAAACAACTTGGTAGAAGCTATTGTCATTTTACCACAAAATATGTTCTATACCACCAATATTAGTGTAACTCTTTGGATATTGAACAAAAACAAAACCGAACGAACGGTAGAATTACCAGATACTAAACGAAACTACCGCAATCGTGAAGATGAAATACTGTTTATGGATTTACGCCAAATAGGTATTCCTTTTGAAAAGAAATTTATTCAATTTTCAGAAGAAAATATTCAAGATATAGCCAAAACCTACCACAATTGGCAGCAAAAGGACTCAGATTATAAAGATGTCCCTGAATATTGTTATAGTGCGAGCTTAGATGAAGTTGCCAAAAAAGACTTCTCCTTAGTGCCCAGTAAATATATCGAGTTTGTAAACCGTGACGAGAACATCAATTTCGAGGAGAAAATGACGGCTCTACAAACGGAGTTAAGCGACTTATTGCAACAAGAAGCCAAGAGCAAAACCCAATTGTTAAACGTGTTTAAAGAATTAGGTTATGAGCTCAAACTATAAAAGAATTGGCGAATACATAGAGCTTGTTGACGAAAGAAACTCTGATTTGAGTATTAACTTGTTATTAGGATTAACGGTTGATAAAAAATTCATCCCCTCTGTAGCTAATACGGTAGGAACGAATATGAAAAATTATAAAATCATTCGTAAAAACCAATTCGCTTGTAGTATGATGCAGGTTCGCAGGGATAAAAAAATGCCAATTGCTATCTTAAAAGATTTTGAAGAAGCTATTATTTCGCAAGCTTATCCCGTATTTCAAGTTGTGGATGAATCTTTACTTGACCCCGATTATTTAATGATGTGGTTTTCACGCGAAGAGTTTGACAGACAAGCTACGTTTCATGCAGTTGGTGGTGTAAGAGGTAGTTTAGAATGGGAAGATTTTTTGGATTTTGAACTCCCCATCCCTTCCATAGAAAAACAGCGAGAAATCGTTAAAGAATACAACACCGTTACCAACCGCATCAAACTCAACGAACAACTCAACCAAAAACTGGAAGAAACCGCACAAGCCTTGTATAAGCATTGGTTTGTATCTCCAAATAAAAAATACTCTAAGAAAAAACTTGGAGATATCACTAGTCTTATTACTGATGGGAAGCACGGTAATTGTAAAGATGAGCCCAATTCTGGTTACTATTTTCTAAGTGCTAAAGATGTAAGACACACTTTAATGTATGACAACGCAAGGCAAATTAATAAAAAAGAATTTGATGAAACCCATAGACGTACAGACCTTAATCCGAAAGATATATGTTTAGTAAATACTGGTGCTACAATTGGAAGAATGTGTTTGGCTCCAGCAAATTCAAGAACTAGAAGAACTACATTTCAAAAAAGTGTAGCTGTAATAAAACCTAAAGAAAGTGTTTCAAGTGGATTTTATCTCTACTGCCTACTTAAAAATGAAATGAGAGAAATAATAGAGTTAGGTAAAGGAACATCGCAATCAAATTTACTATTAGGTGACTTGAAGGAATTTGAAGTTGATTTTCCTGAAACCAATAAAATTCAAGAATTTGAAATAAAAGTCACACCTATCTTTAATCTATTAGAATCTAATAGTGAAGAAAATTTTCTTTTAGAAAAAATTAAATTAATTATTCTTATGAAAATGTCCAATGTAAAGAATTAAATGAAATCAGAAGCAATAGAAAATTAAAAAAATGTACATATCCAAACTATCCATAACCAATTATAGAGGGGTTAAAGAAACCCGAACCATTCACTTAGACCAACTATCTTCAATAGTTGGTAAAAATGATGCCGGTAAAACCATTGTACTTTTTGCCATTGCCTCCTTTCTTGATATTAAAAGCTTTCCAATAACCTATTCAGATTTTAATGATATAGACAAACCTATCATTTTTGAATTTGATTTTAAGGCAGAAAATTTGGAAGAGCTATTAATGTCTAAACTTAAATCTAAGGTTAAGAAAGCTGATGGTTTAGAAGAATATGTTCAGGATTTTATTTTTAATGGAACCATAAAATATAAACGGGAAGCTGCTAAAGTGGATAAAAAATTTTCAGCTGAATATATTTTGGTTGAAGATTTTGAACAAGAAGATATTCAACAATTATACTTTAAATCTGATGAAGAACTAAACGTTATTCTTGAAAAGTACGGAATAGAAATACCTGTAGAAGGCAAAGGAAGAAACTCAAAGGTTGAAAAGATTAAATACATTAAACAACACTTTGTAGATGCTAATAGAGTTAGTTTTTGGTTAGAAGACGATAGCAAAGTAGCCAACCTATTTCCTGCTGTAGAAATGTTCAAAGCTGACTACGGTTTGGAAGCTGATACCAAATTCAAAACCAATTCAGTCAGTGAAATTCAAGATTATTTTAACCGTGAGGTTGCTGAAGCTGATACCAAACTAAAAAAGGTAGAAGCCGAAATAGTTGAAGAAATGAAAAAGGAAGCAGAATCGGTTCAAAGCTATATGCAAGATTACACTTCCTCATTAAAGTCGGTTCAAATCAAACCAACTATTAATTGGGAAAAAGCAATCACAGGCGTTGATGTTAATTTCCGATTTGATGGAGATGATAAATTTATCCCAATGAGCCATAAAGGCACTGGATATAGAAGGTTGTTTATGGTAGCACGATTTAGATACTTAGCAGAAAAAAATAAAGGCAATAATATTATCTATCTTATAGAAGAACCAGAAACGTTTTTGCACCCTACAGCTCAATCTGATTTATTGGATGCATTAAAAGAATTGTCGAACGATAATCAAGTAATTATAACAACACATTCGCCAGTATTTGCAGGTGCAACGAGCGTTAAAGGAGTTGTATTATGCACTAAAGATGGGCAATCAAATTATTCAAATGCAATTTCTGAAGATGATACTGATTTTTTGATGCAAATAGTTGAGGAATTGGGTATAAAACCAAGTTTTAATTTGCGAGACCATCACGAAAAAATAGTTTTTGTAGAAAGTAACAATGATGCTAAATTCTATCATTTACTTTGTGTGAAAATATTAGGAAGAAATTTACTTCAAAACAATAGAATTTTAGTGCTTCCTTTTGGTGGAGGAGCTGATATTGAAAGCTTCTTGAATATTGATTATTTTGACAATTCGGATAGGGATTTGTATTTAATAATTGATAGTGATAAACACCTAAATAAACAGGAGAAACAATTGCAAAGAGCAGAATCTTTCAGAAATACTAAGGAAAAAGGCAAGGCTTATGTTTTGTCTAAAAGTTATATCGAAAGCTACTATCATCCAAGAGCTTTTGAACGAGTATATCAACTTCCTGAAAATTCATTTGACTTTTTTAATGATGATGAAAATGTTAGAACAACCATCAAACAAATAGTCAGAGAAAATGATTTTGCTAATAAGAATATTAAAGAGAAAAATAATTTCAAAATTTTCAATGAAACTACCAAGGAGGAGTTTACTGAAATTGTAGAGCCAGAGTTAATAGATTTTTTAACAGAAATCACAAACTAAAAGAATATTTATGCCCGAAACCAACCGCATAGAATACAAAGCACAACTCACCAAAGATTTAGATTTGGAAAAAGAAGTGGTAGCCTTTTTAAACTACCACGAGGGCGGTTTGGTCTATATCGGTATCGATAAAAACGGCAATACTCTTGGTGTTTCAGACCCAGATGCCGATATGCTTAAAATAAAAGACCGCATTAAAAATAACATTGCTCCTTCGGCTATGGGTTTGTTTGATGTGGTGGCAGAAGAGAAGGACGGTCAGCCTATCATTAAAATCATTGTGGCCAGTGGTAGCGAAAAACCCTATTTCAAGAAAAAATACGGAATGACCGAAAAAGGCTGCTACCTGCGTATAATATTCCCTTCATCAGAACCGGTCAACACCACCGACCAAGCCACCAACCAAGCTACCGACCAAGTCGATTGGCAAAGTTTGGTTGTTACATATTCAGCAATAAAAAATGAGGCAGAACCAAATCAAGTAAATTTCTTAGAATGGTTGCAAACCAAATATTCAAATCATATTACACGAACTTCAGGAAAGCTTCAGGATAACTTCGGGAAAGGATTTGAAATGCTGAAAATAGTAGGTTCAGAAAACACTTCAGGTAAACCTTCATATAAGAAGCTTCCTAACAGCTTTATTGTTTTGGTGCTATTGGCAATGGATGCCACTATTACGGCAGAAGAGATTTCTGCATTAATAGGGATTTCAGAACGCGCAGTGTTTTCAAACTTAAATAAACTCAAAAATGCCAATTTGATAGAACGTATTGGAGGCAGAAAAGAGGGCTATTGGCAAACTAAGAACAAGAATGAAAAAAATTACAGAAGCAAAATTAAAAAGCAAAACAACCTATGGCAAAATATAGTGTACACCAACAACCTGTAGAAACCTTATTAAGCTGGATAAAATCTGGCGATATTGCCATACCAGAAATTCAACGTCCTTTTGTATGGAAAGCTACCAAGGTTAGAGATTTAATAGATTCTTTATACCAAGGCTATCCTGTAGGCTATATTATTACTTGGCGTAACCCAGATGTCAAATTAAAAAACGGAGAATTATCGGCAGGTAAAAAAGTGTTAATCGATGGGCAGCAAAGAATAACCGCTTTAACAGCAGCGATTGTTGGGCAACGTGTTTTAAATAAAAATTATAAAGAGATTAATATTCGTATTGCTTTTAATCCGCTAAACGAAAAGTTTGAGGTATTGAATAAAGCCTATGAGAAAAGTCCTGAATGGATAAATAACATTAATCCTATTGTAAACGATGAAATAACCATTAGCAAAGCGAGAAAAAGCTATATGGAATTAAATCCTCAAGCAGATGAGGATTTAATAGAACAACGAATAGAAAAACTCAAAAAAATTAAAAACCAACAAGTCGGTATAATTGAGCTAGATGCTAGCTTAGATATAGATACCGTTACTGAAATATTTATACGAATCAATCAAAAAGGTGTAGTGTTAAGTAATGCCGATTTTGTAATGTCTAAAATAGCATCAGACGAGCAACACGATGGTAACAAAATGCGTAAAATGATTGATTATTTTTGTCGTTTGTTAGTTGATAAAGGCTTCAATAAACATATTGTAGACAACGACACGCAATTTGCTGCAAGTAAATATTATAAAGCCATAAAATGGATGGCTACAGGTAAGGATGATCTGTATTGCCCTGATTATATAGATATGCTTCGTGTGGCATTTACCTTTAAATTTAGTCGTGGTAAATTTAGTGATTTGGTTGCCTTACTTTCGGGTAGAAATTTTGAAACCAGAACCTACGAAAATGAAATTGCAGTAGCAAGCTATAGTAAACTATCAGAAGGTTTAGAGGCCTTTGTAAATCAAACCAATTACCAAAGGTTTATTATGATATTAAAATCTGCTGGATTAATTAGTAGAAAATTAATATCCTCACAAAACAGTTTAAACTTTGCTTATGCACTATATCTTAAACTAAGAGATGACGGACTAAGCGAACCAGAAATACAAGGTTATGTGAAAAGATGGTTGGTGTTGTCTGTTTTTATTGGACGCTATTCTGGGTCGGCAGAATCTAGAATAGACGAAGATATTAAGCAAATAAATACCAAGGGGATTGCCACGTATTTATTACAAATGGAACAAGTTCATTTAGGCGAAGGGTTTTGGGATTTTGGTTTAATTAACGACTTAGAAAGTTCTAGTGTAAACAACAACGCTTACACGCTTTATTTGGCAGCCCAAGTAAATAGTAATTCGGATGCTTTTTTATCAAAATCAATGACCATTACCAGTCTTATTGAGCAACGAGGAGACATACATCATATTTTCCCAAAACAATATTTAATAGCTAACGGATACCCACAGAAAGCCTATAACCAAGTAGCAAACTTTGTATATACAGAGCAAGCCACTAATATCAAGATTGGTAAAATGCCACCTAACGAATATTTAGGTAAAATTAAAGAGCAAATAAACGATGGCGTTAATGAAATTAGCACCATAGACGATAACGATGCTTTAATTGAAAATATTAGAATAAACGATATTCCTTTGTCTATAATCCAAGCAACTCATTCAGATTACAACCAGTTTTTAATAGACAGAAGAAAATTAATGGCAAAAAAATTAAAAACGTATTATGAAAGTTTATAAAGGTTTATAAAAGACAGAAACCAACCGCATAACATACAAAGCACAACTCGCCAAAGAGGTAGATTTAGTCTTATACAATCTTTCGACAGGTTTAAAATGTCAAGTTTTACACTCCAAAAACTTGACATTTTAAAGAAAAGCTTATCTTTACAACATGACATTAACCGCACAAATACGCAAAAAAATAGAGCAGCTGCCAAATGGTAAAACATTTGGGTATAAAGATTTGTGCATAGAAAAAAGTGATTTTGTTTCTGCAGCTAAAGCAATGGAGCGCTTGCAAAAAGAAGGGCTCATAAAAAAAATAAGCAAAGGGCAGTTTTACAAACCTGAAAAAACAGTTTTTGGCGAATTAAAACCCGATTACACAGAATTATTGCGTCCGTATCTGTTTCAAGACAAGCAAAGAATAGCCTATGAAACAGGAACATCATTATACAACAAGCTAGGATTAACCACGCAAATACCTTTTACCATAAAATTAGCCAGTAGAGCTAAGAAAATTAATATAGATAGAGAGAATCTAAAAATAAGATCTGTAAAAAGCTATGCAGAAATCACCCAAGACAACTATCAAATTTTAGGTTTGTTAGATGCTTTTAAAGACATTAAGCAAATTCCTGATTGCACAGTAAGCAAAGCCGTAAAACGTCTAAGTGTTTTGCTTAAACAGAAAAGCAAAGTAGAACTCCAATCATTAATCAACTACGCTATGGTTTATCCTCCCAGGGTAAGAGCTTTACTTGGGGCGGTATTACAAAACAATGGTTATGCCAAAAACGATTTAAACGAACTAAAAAATAGTCTAAATCCATTAACCAGTATAAAGCTAGATATTAAAGAAAAAGAATTGCCTACCAAAAAAGACTGGTACATCCGATGAAGCTACATACCGATAAAAAGTTATTTGGAGATGCGATAAAAGCTACAGCGCAACAATTGATGCTGAAAGAATCTTATATAGAAAAAGACTATTGGGTGACGGTGGCCTTACAGCAATTGTTTTCGAACGAAATTGCTAAGCATTTGGTATTTAAAGGGGGAACATCACTATCAAAATGTTATGGACTTATCAAGCGTTTTTCGGAAGATATTGATTTGGTGCTATTAGATGTTGATACTTGCAGCAGTAATCAGAAAAAAGCTATGCTAAAACAAGTGAGTCATAGCATTCAAGACATAATGCCAGAGATAGAAATTGAGGGTTTAACACATAAAACGGGGCAAATTAGAAAAACAGCACATCAATTTCCTATGCTATTTTCAACCAAAGACGAACAAATACGAAACGAAATTGTGTTGGAGGTGAATTGGTTAGGCGATTCAGAACCTTATAATGAAAAAAAGGTGTCTTCATTGGTTTATGAAATGATGAAAAAAAACGAGCAACACGAAATGATACAGACTTATGGTATGCAACCATTCACTGTAAAAGTAATGGATATGAAACGTACGTTTTGTGAAAAAATAATGAGTTTGGTTCGGTTTTCATACAAAGTCAATCCCATAGAAGAATTAAGAAGAAAAATAAGACACGCCTATGACTTGCATCAGTTAGCACGGCATGACGAAATAAACATATTTTTAAACTCGTCCGAGTTTCAGTTGATGATGTTAAAAGTCGCAAAAAACGATTTAGAGGCCTATAAAGACAGCAGAGAATGTTTAAAAACACATCCCAAAGAAGCATTATTTTTTAGTGAATTAGATAAAGTTTGGGAACAATTGCTGAACACATACACCACAACATTTAAAGATTTAGTTTACGAAGATTTTCCAACAGAACAAGAAGTATATGCTTCACTTTTGTTCATTAAGGAAAAAATAAACGCAATCTGCTGGTTAAAAAATGAATAAATAATGAAATTCACTGAAGCCAAATTAGAAGAAGCATTTATCGAGCTTTTAGAAAATGAAGGCTATTCGCATTTTGGGGGCAGCAGCATTGTTCGCAACGGCGAAGATGAAGTCTTGATCGAAGAAGACTTAATGGCCTTTTTGTTGAAACAATACAAGGCCGAGGGCATCACCCATGCCGAGGCCAAATCAATTGTATTGCAACTAAAAACCCTACCTGCTTCAGATCTATATGAGGCCAACAAAACATTCATGCAATGGCTTTCCGATGGCTTTAGTTTTAAACGGGAAGACCGCAACCAAAAAGACATTTGGATCTATCTTATCGACTATACCGAAGCAAACAACAATACGTACAAGTTTGTAAACCAACTGGAAATCGTTGGTTCGGAAAAACGCATTCCCGATGGCATTATCTATATCAATGGATTGCCCGTTGTGGTGTTTGAGTTCAAAACGGCCATTCAAGAAAATTGTACCATTCATAACGCTTATGTACAATTAACAACCCGCTACAAAAGAGATATTCCAGAACTTTTTAAATACAATGCGTTCTGTGTTATTAGTGACGGTGTCAACAACAAAGCAGGTTCCTTTTTTGCTCCTTACGAGTTTTTCTATGCTTGGCGTAGAATATCTGGCTCCAATAAAGAGGTTGATGGTATTGATAGTATGTTCACTCTTGTGCAGGGTATGTTCCATCAGGATAGATTTAGAGATATCATCCAAAACTTCATTTATATACCCGATACCTCTAAAAAAGATGAGAAAATTGTATGTCGGTATCCACAGTATTATGCAGCACGGGCCTTATACGGGAATATAAAAAAGGCCCAAAAGCCTGAAGGCGACGGCAAAGGGGGAACCTACTTTGGGGCGACCGGAAGTGGCAAGAGCTTTACCATGCTATTTCTTACGAGATTATTGATGAAAAGCCCTTGCTTCGAAAACCCCACCATTGTTCTCATTACCGACCGCACCGATCTGGACGATCAACTGTCAGGTCAATTTACGAATGCCAAGGGATACATCGGGGACAACACAGTGACCAGTGTGGAAAGCAGGGCAGATTTAAGGGAACTGCTCCAAGGGCGTGCCAGCGGTGGGGTGTTCTTGACCACCATTCATAAGTTCACCGAGGACATCGAATTGTTGACCGAGCGCAGCAATGTCATCTGTATTTCAGATGAGGCCCACAGAAGCCAGACCAACTTAGATCAAAAAATACGGGTGACCGAAAAAGGTGTCAAAAAATCCTATGGATTTGCCAAATATTTACATGATTCACTTCCCAATGCAACATATGTTGGCTTTACAGGCACTCCTATTGACGCCACTTTGGATGTATTCGGCAAAGTGGTCGACGCCTATACCATGACCGAATCGGTCCAAGATGAGATTACCGTTAGAATTGTATATGAAGGCAGAGCGGCAAAAATCGCCCTGCAGAACAGTGAACTTGAAAAAATAGAGCAATATTATGAGGAAGCTGCCGAAGCCGGCGCCAATGAATATCAAATAGAGGAAAGCAAAAAACAATCCGCCAACATGAACGCCATACTGGGAGATCCGGACAGACTAAAGGAGTTGGCGGCAGATTTTGTTGAGCATTACGAAAAGCGGGTGTCGGAAGGTGCGACCGTAAAGGGCAAGGCGATGTTTGTCAGCAGCTCTCGTTTTATAGCTTATGAATTCTATAAGAATGTATTAGAATTAAGACCTGAATGGAACGAAGTAAAAATTGCCGAAGAAGGTGCAATTCTTACTGATAAAGAAAAGCGGGAAATCAAGCCCATGGAGCGCATCAAAATGATCATGACCCGAGGAAAGGACGACCCAAAGGAATTGTACGACATATTGGGCACTAAAGAATACCGCAAGGAACTGGATAGACAATTCAAGAACGAGAAATCCAATTTCAAGATAGCCATTGTAGTGGATATGTGGTTGACCGGATTTGATGTCCCCTTCTTGGATACCATCTATATTGACAAGCCCATACAGCAACATAACCTGATACAGACCATTTCCCGTGTGAACCGTAAATTCAAGGGAAAAAACAAGGGCTTGGTTGTAGATTATATTGGTATAAAAAAGCAAATGAATTTAGCCCTTAAGAAATACTCCGAAGGGGACAAGGATAATTTTGAGGATATACAACAATCCTTAATTGTGGTAAGAAACCATTTAGACCTATTAGCTAAACTCCTTCACAAGTTTGACAGCTCAAAGTACTTTAACGGGTCTGCTTTAGAGCAATTGAACACACTTAATATGGCAGCTGAATTTGTACAGTTGACCAAAGAGATGGAAACTCGATTCATGGGCTTGGTCAAAAGACTAAAAGCGGCTTATGATATATGTGCAGGCAGTGAGGAATTGACACAACAGGAAAGAGATTACACCCATTTCTATTTAGCAGTTCGCTCAATTGTTTTTAAACTCACTAAAGGAGATGCACCGGACACAGCTCAAATGAATGCCAAAGTAAGGGAAATGATTAAAAACGCCTTACAAAGTGATGGTGTGGATGAAATTTTTAAAATGGGTGAAGAAACAGAAAATGAGCAAGACATTTTTGATGAGGATTACTTAGCCAAAATCGATAAAATCAAACTACCGAATACAAAGATTAAGTTGTTACAGCAGCTATTGGCAAGGGCTATTGGTGAAATGAAGAAAGTCAATAAAGTAAAAGGTGTTGACTTTTCCAAGAGAATGGAATCCTTGGTTCAGAAATACAATCAACGTGATGAAAATGATATTCTACGTAGTGAGGTGTATGAAGAAATGGCAGAACAACTGACCAATTTGATTTGGGACGTTTATACGGAGTACAAATCCGGCAATGACCTAGGGATAGATTTCGAGGAAAAAGCCTTTTATGACATCCTCAAGGAATTGTGTATCAAATATGATTTTACGTACCCAGAGGACAAATTGATAAATTTGGCCAAAGCGGTAAAGGAACTGGTTGATGGTCAAGCCAAATTCCCGGATTGGAACAAACGAAATGATATCAAGGCTGCCCTAAAAGTAGGGTTGATACTTTTGTTGGACGAACATGGTTACCCCCCGGTGGAACGGGATGAAGTTTATGAAGAAATCTTTGAGCAGGCAGAGAATTTTAAAAAGTACTCCAGTGGTAATTTCTGACCAAGAAATGGAAATCAGCATTTCACATTTTCACTTTTCCTAACTATCATGGTTCTAAATGGCAAGCCTCCAAAATAAATCAAAAGGAATCAAAATAACTAGTCCATAACTTGTTCAAAACTGGGACAAGCACTGGACAAGTATCGAACAAGCATTAGTATCTATAATAAAACATATATAAACTATATAAAACTATTATAAACCAGAAATTTTAAAAATTAGATTTTTTTGACAGAGCTCAATTGGTCAATAGAACCAAAACAGCCCCTACAATCATTTTGAGCCTGTTTAAAAGCCAAAACACCCAATTGTAATACCATAACGCATCTCGATAAATTTTAATGCCTAGAAAGGCGCTTATGGATGAATTAAAAATAATCGCCCCCTTGATATCAAATTTTGCTCTTCCCAAGGGTTTGATTCACTTAGTTATTCAACCAGTAAACCATTCAAACCATGAAAACCAAAACAATATCCAGAAAAGAACTTTATGAAATGGTCTGGACGACCCCTTTGACACAGTTGGCCAAACAATACAACATTTCGGACAATGGGCTAAGAAAGATTTGCATCAAACATGAGATACCACTGCCCAAGGTCGGACATTGGTCAAAGAAGAAATATGGTAAAAAAGTAACTAAAACCCCCTTGGGGCAAACAGAGAAAAAACTGGATGACATCAAACTTTATGAGAGGATAGGAAAAAATAATAAAAAAGCGCATTTCAACAGCAAATACAGTGCCTTGAAAAACGAAATCAAGAACAATCCTTCCTTGCCACTATCTGTCCCATCGAGATTGTACAAACCCGATATTTTGATCCAAAAAGCTAAATCCGACCTAGCAACTTCAAACTATCAACCCAGCCATCAATACCAAGATATAATCCATACCACCAAAGGAATTTTAAATATTGAGGTTTCAAAAAAGATGGTTCCTAGAGCCCTGCGGTTTATGAATGCCCTGATCAATTTGCTAAGGAAAAGAGGTCATGACATTGAAATAGATGGATATAGTACTTATGCCATTGTGTTTGACGAAAAAATCAACATACGTTGTCGCGAAAAATCAAAAAGGGTGTTGGTCAAAAAAGAGCGGTGGACAAATTATGAATACCACCCAAGCGGTATTTTAATGTTAAAGATGGAAGCAGATTACATCTTGAGAAAAGATTGGGCAGACAGTAAAAATGAACTTTTGGAGGAACAACTCGCCAAAATACTGACCAAACTGGAGTTGACGGCCAAGCAACTGAAAAAAGAACGCATCGAAGCAGAGGAACGGCAAAAAAGGCACCAAGAAGAACGGAAAATCAAACAAGAGCTTCAAGACCGGAAGGACAAAGAACTACAATCCCTGAAATCACTTTTCAAGGACATGAAAAGACATGAGATGACCGTTAGGCTCAGAAGTTATGTCCAAGAATTCAAAAACCACAAGGAATCGAACGGCGAACTGACAGAGGATCTACTGCTTTGGTTGGAGTGGGCCAATGAGAAGATCGAATGGTTCGACCCTATGATTGAAAGGGAAGTTCCTTTGTTGGAAGATGTCGAACGAAATTCCTTTGTGGAAAACAAAACAAAAAGATCAAGTCTATTTTATCCCTAAACCGACCAAGAAGAAAAATTTCTGGCAAAATAAATTGCCTTGGTCAAAATAAGTCATCAAAATCGAATAAAAGAAGGCAAAGAAAAGTGCTGAAATTAAATTTGATGCCCTTTGAAATAGAATGAAAAAAGATCTAGTGCCGGCAGGAAAAAAGGGCGGATGTTTTACCTATGTTGTACCATTACAAAAAAAGCCCCTCAAAATCGAGGAGCTTTTAACGTAAGTTTAAGAAAACTTAAAAGTGCGGGTAAAGGGAGTCGAACCCCCACGCCTTGCGGCACCAGATCCTAAGTCTAGCGTATATTGCACCAAAGAAACACAAAAACACTCATTATCAATTACTTATGTGTTTTGTCATTTTCTTTAAAGTCAATTAATATCAGTTAACATCAACATTTGTTGTACCTATGTTGTACCTAAAAAGACCAATAAATATGTATCTTTATAGAAAGACTACAACAGAAATTGTGCAAAAAACAAAATGTTGTACCTATGTTGTACCTGATTTGACTTTCGTACTCAAAAAAGGTCAATTATGTCATCAAATGCAAAAATAGTTCTTCGTAAAAAACCGAACGTTAAAGGTCAATATCCATTAGCTATTCGAATCACAAAAAACCGTCGCTCTACCTATCAGTATGTTGGTCATTATATCGATTTAGAGGAATGGGACGAAAAAAATCTTCGAGTAAAAAAAACAAATCCAAATGCTGATAACCTAAACAAGTTGCTATCACAACAACTTTCTGATGCCAATAAGGCTCTTATCGATTTACAGTCTGAGTATAAAGATGCCTCAGCAAACCAAATTAAAAAAGAAATATATGCGTCAGGGAATTCCTCAACTTTCTTTGAGCTGGCACAAGAACATCTGGACGAACTGAAAGTTGCAGAAAAGTTAAACCGTCTATCTACGGACAGCGCATTGATTAGTTATATTGTAAAATATCACAAATCTAAACAACTTTCATTTCAAGAAATTGATGAACGATTTCTTAAAAAATTGATGATATACCTCAAAGTTAAGCACCACCTTGCTGAGACTTCAATAATGAATATACTTGTCCTAATCCGCTTATTATTCAACAGAGCTATAAAGCTAAAAATAGTCAGTAGGGAACTATATCCTTTCGGTGGTGACAAAATTAAAATCAAGTTTCCTGAGACGACAAAAATAGGGTTGAATATTATTGAGGTAAGAGCTATTGAAGCTTTAGATAATCTAACCTACAATGAAATTCATACAAGAAACGTTTGGCTATTTAGCTTCAATTTTGCAGGAATGCGCGTTACAGATGTGCTTTGGACAAAATGGTCGGACATATATGATGACCGGTTACATTATAGAATGAATAAAAATTCAAAATTATTGTCCTTAAAAATTCCAGATAAGGTCCAAAGTATTTTGAATTACTATAGAAATGATAAGAGATTTGACACTGATTTTGTTTTTCCCGAATTAAAAAAGGCTAATCTCAATGACGCTAAGGATATCTATAATAAAAGAAAAACGGCGACAAAAAAATTCAATGATAACTTAAAATCAATTGGCAAAAAAGCAAAAATAGATAAGAAGATAACAATGCACATTGCTAGACATACTTTTGGCAATATTGCAGGTGATACCATTCATCCATTAATGCTGCAAAAACTTTATAGACATAGTGATTTAAAAACAACTTTGAATTATCAAGCAAATTTTATCCATAAGGAAGCTGATGATGCTCTAGACAGTGTAGTTAATTTTTAATTAATCTAAAGCAATAACAGCTACTTTTAACGTGGGATATATTTGATTTAATTAAGATAATTTTTGATTGAAACACTCCACCAACATTTTGTAGAGTTCTGGGTGCTTTCTCTTAAGTAAATCTGG
>CEVF01111467.1_pt1 | contig 32723 bp, 34 predicted proteins | sample 356441 | NCBI WGS metagenome assembly CEVF01 (sample SAMEA2622765, study PRJEB7988) | marine metagenome | biome: marine biome (ENVO:00000447); feature: surface water layer (ENVO:00002042); material: "saline water (ENVO:00002010), including plankton (ENVO:xxxxxxxx)" | depth 5 m | reverse complement strand
GTGATGGCGTGAACATCCCCCCTGGCCGCGTCCGGGTCAGCCTTGAGTTCGGCCAGAATGACGATGGCCGCGTTGATGGCCAGCCCCATTAAGCCCAACAGGGCGATGATGACGGTAAAGCCGAACGGGTAGCCGAACAGCCAAACGGTCAGCAACCCCAGCCCAGCCGCCCGAAGTGCCGTCGCAAAGATCAGGCCGCTGATACGGAAGGAGTTGAATGAGAGCACCACCACCGCGATCAGCAGCACAATAATGATGCCCACATTGGCCATCAGGTTGCCGACCGCACGGTCACGCTCGGACGCTTCACCGCCGATCTCCAGCCGATAGCCTGCGGGGAGCTGGAACCCGGCCTCATCCAGTGCCTGTTTGTATGTCTGCAGGACGTTACCGGGCAGAACGCCAAAACTGAGATACCCCTCGATAACGTTCACGCGCTCTCCATTGCGGCGAGGAATGGCGCCCAGACTCGGCTGCAGGCTGATCGACGCCAGTGCACTGAGCGGGATGTTCCCCGCGGTCGGGGTGCTGATGTGCAGCATGGTTTTACCGATACCAGCATGGAAATGGTGGCGCAGCAGGCAGGCGTGTCCAAGCAGACGGTGTACAGTCACTTTGGCTGTAAGGATGATCTTTTTACGGCTGCCATTCGGTGCAAGTGCGATCGCTATAACCTGGTTGATCTGCTGGTGCGTGAAGATGGCTCTTTGCGGGAGCGGTTGCTCGACATCGATCGTCACTTCATTCAGTTAATACTGTCTGAAGAAGCGCGCTGCGTGCACCGAACCTGTGTGGCCCAAGTCGATACTCAACCGCAAGCGGCAGCACTTTTTTTGCCGCCGGGCCTCAGGTCATGATTCAGGGGTTCACCGAGATGCTGGGGCGTGAAGCCGAGTTGGGCCGGGTTGTCATGGAGCAGCCACGCCATGCCGCCATTCAGTTCCTGATGATGGTGATGGGGGAGGCCAAGCTACGCTCCGAGCTGGGTATTACTCCTCAGCTGAGTGATGAAGAGATTGATCGTTACATTGTGAGTTGTGTTGACCTGTTTCTGCGCGGCTATGGCTATACTGAGGGGCAGTGACCGCTGCAGCTACGTGTGATGATCCAACCGAAAAGGGCTGTTTATGGAAACAGGCCCCCCTCGGTGTGTCAGGCCTGATCAGCCCTTTGCAGTGCGCTTTATTTTCTCGGGATCATCAAATGGCAGGGTATGGGCGATGGCCGATACCTCAAGGCTACCTTTGACCTGAAGCGGGGTGCCCTGCTCGGCGTAGGGCACTTCAAGACGAGCGATTGCCATTGATCTGTCGGTCAGGCGTGAATACATGGCGCAGGTGATAACCCCCACCTTTTTGCCATCGGCCCAGAGTTCATCACCCTCGGAAGCGGCCTCTTTTCCTTCCAGCAAAACACCGAAAATCTTGAATCGCTCTTTGCCCTGCAGGCGGAAGTGCTCGTAAGCACCGCAGAACTCTGTCTTGTCCTTGGACACTGTGAAGTCCAGACCCAGCTCCCAAAGCGTATCGCCGGCCGGTTCGTTTTCGAACGGGTACATCTCGGAGTTATCGAACGGATAGAACAGCAGGTAACTTTCGGTACGCAGCCAGTCGAGCGCGGTGAAAGAGCAGGGAATAATGCCGAACGCTTTGCCGTGCTCCAGAATGCCGTCCCAAATGGTAGTGGCGTCGGCCGCCTTACAGAAGATCTCGTAACCGCGCTCGCCGGTATAACCGGTGCGTGAAATGGTGATCGGGCAACCGAACAGGCGTGCGTGTGTGTGGTGGAAGTAGGCCAAATCCCGGATTCCGGGGATATGCTCAGCGAGGAAATCCACTGCAGTGGGGCCTTGCAGCGAAAGATCGTGCATATCGTCATCAAACAGCACGGCAACCTGTTTGCCCAGTGCCGCCTGAGTCAGGCGTTCATAGCCGGCGCCGGTGCCATGTACAACCATGAAAGCGTTGGGGCCCATGCGGTATATAACACAGTCATCAATAAACTTGCCGGCTTCATTCAGCATGGTCGCGTAGACCGCCTTGCCCGGATACAGCTTGGAGATGTCACGCGTGGTGGCCCACTCCAGCAGGCTCTCGGCATGTGGACCCACGTAGTGCACCTTCTTCAAGCCTGATACATCCATCAAGCCTGCCTTGGTACGGATTGCTTCGTGCTCATCGGCCAGAGTGTAACCGCTTTTGCTGTAGGTCCATGCCGTAGGCAGGCCGTTCCAGTCTTCAAGGTTTGAGCCCAGGGCACGATGTCTTTCAGCCAGTGCGGCGATACGCCATGAATTAGCCATTTTTCTCTCCATTGGTAACAGATCATAATTAATTCCCGAAGAGGAACTATTATTCCTGATAGGAAAGCAAGTTCCGGGCCATTAAGACTCAACGTCATGATTTATAGAGTGAAAAAATAATCCCAATCAAAACTGGCTCGGGCCTTGGCCAATATTTGGGTATGGGTAGCTGAAGTGCGACCCGTTTTGGGTCAACCGGGGTACTTTTGCACCGTAATGATCATCTGCCCTGTGCTGAGTCATCCGGATACGGAAATGCACTGTTGCTGTGCCCTTATAGAGGAGATGTTTTGGATTGATAATCCTAAGGTATTGAAATTTATCTGGTTTCATATTTTGGCAGAAAAATTGCTTTTCCTAAGGAGAAATAAATTACACCACTAATAAATTTTGGGTAACCCAAAAGGAGTAGTGATGCAGATCGATCCATCCATCAAGAGTCGTCCGACCTATACGCCACCCGAGCTGGTCGCGACAGCAGGACTACAGTTGTTTGTCAGTGAGTCAGACGCAGAGCACCTGCTGGAACCGCTGTACCGTCAGTGTGCTGAATCAGGTGCACAATGGCTGGTGGCGGAACCGGGCAATGCCCCGGGCACGCTGGCGGATTCCCTGTCGGGCTACCTGCAACACATTCTGAATGATGCGCCGGTGACCACCCGGCTGTACGTGGCCGGAAGTGAAGGCTTTCTGTGGGACATACGCAATCAAGCGTTGTCGGCCGGGCTGGTCGATGAGCAGATTCAATTGGCGCCTCCGATCAGTTCTGCCCGCCGGTTATTCTGTACCCATTGCTACACCCTTATGGAAGGGGTGACAGCCAGTCCTCACACCTGCACAGGGTGTGGTCGTTTGTTGTTGGTACGAGATCATTTTGCCCGTCTGCATGGTGCCTACGTAGGGGTGCAGATCAATGCTGAAGATCCTGATGAACAGCCGGAACAGGAGGTGTTGCAGTAATGAGTATCGACAGCATACCGGTGCGTGTGATGGCCATCGAGCAGGTGGCACCGATGATTCGAGAGTTCAAACTGGAAGCGATTGAAGGCCGGCTGCCGGCATTCTCGCCCGGCAGTCATGTTCAGGTGATCATGCCGGGAGCATCCCGCGAGATCCGTAATGCCTATTCGCTGTGTGGCGACCCTGCCACACCGCGGCGTTACAGCATCGCCGTGCGGTTGCAGGATGCCTCCCGTGGCGGTTCTTCTTTCATGCATGGACAGGTGAACGTAGGGGACCAGCTGGCGATCACACCACCGGCCAACCTCTTTGCTCCCGTGATGACTGCCCGCAAACACCTGCTGATTGCCGGTGGCGTTGGCATCACCCCCTTCATGTCGTATATCCCGGAACTCAAACGGAAGGGTGCTGAGTTCGAGTTGCACTATCTGTATCGAAGTAGTCAAACCGGCGCCTATCTGGATCAACTGCAGCAGCAACTTGGATCGGCTCTCCATCGCTATGACTCTGTGCAGGGTAATAAATGTGACCTGACTGCCGTGTTGAGCGGTCAGGGGCCGGGGACCCATGTCTATATCTGTGGCCCTGAATCGTTGATTGATGGTGTTCGCAGCACGGCAGCCGCTTTGGGCTGGCCAGACAGCCTGATCCATTTCGAAGCCTTTGCCGCACCCGAGCCGGGCGAGCCGTTCAAGGCGCAGCTGACCCACAGCGGAAAAACGGTGGACGTAGCGGCCGATGAAAGCCTGCTTGAAGCGCTGGAGCGTGAAGGCGTCAAGGTTCCCAATCTGTGCCGTGCAGGCGTCTGTGGCCAATGTCGCACGGCTGTTCTTGAGGGCGATGTTGAACATCGAGATGACTTCCTGTCCAACGACGAGCGCTCCAGCGGCAGCTGCATTATGCCCTGTGTCTCCCGTGCCGCCGGCAAACACCTGACTTTGGACCTATAGGAGCGACAGCTATGCGCATGTCACCCAAACCCGTACAAACCTTTCGTGATGACTTTACCTACAGCAACAGCCCCGGTGCCGTTGCACGTTTTCCGTTCCCGTTTCCAGAGGACGAGTATCGCTACTCGGTCAACATTGAGCCCCACGTGACGCCGGGGCCGGAAGGGTCAGTGTTTGAGTTTCTGCTGGATATCGACGAACACTATCTGTCGGAGATGGCCGAGCGTGCCACCGTGCTGGAAGAAAATCCCAAACGCTGTCTGGCGATGCCGCATATGGATCTCGCGTGCTGGGATATGATCGAGCGATGCATGACATCACTGGCAGCGGATTACCCCGAACATTTCAGCCTGCAGGTTGATGGTGACCAGTGGACCTGGGAAAACCGGCTGCTCAATATCAAGGATAGCTTCACCTTTGGTGACAGCAGCACCTTGCCGTTGCCACCGATGGAGTACATGGGCCGTCAGGTACAGGGCGACTTCGCACTGTTGGACCAGCGTGATGGTGACCTGTTCCTGGATGCGGGCATCGTGACCTGCCCAGCCGACTGGTCGCTGGCGTTCGATGCCGGCATGAGCTTTTCCGAGTGGCACGGCCCGGTCCCGCTGGCCCACGAAATGGGCGTGTTTGATCGTGCCCTGAAGTATCTGACCGCCATTCCGGTCGGGCGTCCAGTGCGTCGCCTGAACTGGACCCTGACTGTCAACGCACGCATGGATACCTCGCCGGAAACCTATCCGAACTGGGGCACCGACCGGGCCAGCGTTACTGCTGATAACGTGGGTGAGAAAGTACACCTTCGAGTGGAACTGCAGGTGCTGGATCGCATGCCACGCAGCAATGCACTGATGTTCAGCATTCGTACTTTCCTGATCAGCTTTGACGATCTGGTGACCAACCCGGACTGGGCGCGCCGCATGCACCGTGTGCTCAAGACCCTGCCGCCGGAGCTGATCGAATACAAGGGACTGGGGCGGTATCACGACCTGGCCGTCGAATGGCTGTCGCGCTTCGATCCCGCCAACTGAAACGGAGCGTTGAATGGGCTGGATCTATCTGCTGATCGCCGGGGTGCTGGAATGCCTCTGGGCGATCGGCCTCAAATACAGTGACGGCTTCACCCGGCTTTGGCCCTCGCTGATTACGGCTGCATTGATTGTGGTCAGCCTGGGGCTGTTGTCACTGGCGATGCGCACCATTCCAGTGGGAACAGCCTATGCGGTCTGGTCAGGGATCGGCGCGTCGGCACTGGCGGTTGTCGGTATCCTGTTCATGCAGGAACCGGGCGACCTGATCCGGATGGGCTGTATCGGCATGATCATCGCCGGTGTGGTGGGGCTCAAACTGTTTGGCGAGGGGGCGGTCTAACCGCCCGCTTGATTTAACGGCTTACACGTCCCTACAGTCGATAGCGATCGATCGGGGATTTGTAGAAATCATCAATCAGTACGAAAAACACACACAAACGCATCAGCGACAGACAGATCCGCCAACAAACAACTCTTCTTGTGGATTTCGAGGTTGTCCAGCCCAAGTGCCTTCTTAAAAAGGACCGATACCAGCCAGGGTACTAACGAAACCTCATACCCCACTATTTTTAGATCAGGATGCTGATTGTTGTATCGGTTAATCAAAAAGCCAGTGCCCCGCTGTGAGACATATTTTGGGATAGGGGTCTGTCACCTTTTCCAGATTGTCAAATCCTTCTATGTACACTATTCTGAACATGACCAATATCCTGTACAGGAGTAGCCTTGTGGATGCCATTAGCTATACAGCCGCCAGAACCAATCTGGCAAAAACCATGGAGCAGGTCTGTGAAGACCATTCACCGGTGATTATCACCCGGAACAAGTCGCAGTCCGTAGTCATGATTTCCCTTGAGGACTACGAAGCGCTGCAAGAAACTGCATATCTCCTGCGCGCACCCAAGAACGCCCGACGTTTGCTGGAATCCGTTACAGAGTTGGAACAAGGTGGTGGCCAGGAAAAGGAACTTCTTGAATGAAACTACTCTTCTCCGATCACGCCTGGGAGGACTATCTGTACTGGCAGAAAACCGACAAAAAGATACTCAACCGAATCAATAAGCTGATCAAAGCGACCCAACGAGAACCGTTTGAAGGTGTCGGCAAACCGGAGCCGCTCAAACACGGCCTCACTGGTTACTGGTCTCGACGAATCAACGAAGAGCACCGAATGGTTTACAAAGTCACGGATGATGCTTTGCTCATCGCCCAGCTACGGTATCACTACTGATTTAATAGTTTTCGCTGCTTTACGGGCGCATTTTCCGGGAAAGGTTGCCCGGCAGAGGTGTGTGGTCCTGCTGCCGGGCGGTCGGGCTTTAACAGGTGAGTGTTTACTTCAGCTTGATCGCAAAGTGTTTCACAATCGGGGCGGTAATTTCCCAGGTACCGACGAAATCCTTTTCGATGACGAAGGCGTCGCCGGGGCCGACTTCCACGGGCTCGCCGCCGTCCGGTGTGATGATTGCCGCGCCTTCTATCAGGTGAATGAATTCCCAGCTCTCATATTTCGCATGCCAGGTGCCGGGGGTGGCTTCCCACCAGCCGCTGATCATGCTGCCGTCATCGGCGGTGTATTCGATCCAGGTGGTCATGCTGGGGTCGCCGGCCACGGCGGTCCAGCCCGGCAAGGGGTCTGTGATCGACTTGGCCTGGCGGTTGGGCAAACGGGTAACGGGGGTGTTGCTCATGTCAGAGTCCTCTGTACGGTGCCGGCCAGGCCAGCACCGGGTGGATAATCAGCTGGCCTTGCGCGAGGTTTCCTGCAACGGAGCGTCGGCCAGGTAGGCTTCCATCGAGTCGTCCAGTGCATCCAGCCAGAGGGTATGGTGCGGGGGCGCCATGGTGCCGGTCATCAGCGAGCGATAGGAGTGGTCACGGAAGGTCATGATGTTGTCCTTCTTGTGCTGCTTCCATTCGAGGAAGGTGCGGTTGACGCCATCAATGTCGAACGTGGGGTAGTCGGTCTGTTCGATCAGGTGGAGGATGTAGGCACCCTGGTACTCGTACATCTCCTGAGCGGTTTCCAGTGCCAGTTCCCGCTCGCGCCATGCCAGACTGTCGGCAGTCATGTCCTCTTTGGCGGGCAGCGGAATGCGGCCAAGGATAATGTCACGCACAAACCAGGCCTGGGCATCGAACATATTGAAGGAGTACCACTGGTCCTGCATGCCCACGTAGAAGAACTGCGGGTTGTCCTCCCAGACTACGCCCTTGTAGAGATTCAGCGGCCAGAGGCGGTTGTCGGTTTTGAGGCGCAGGTCGTCGGCAAGGAAGGGGAAGTGGTGCAGGTAGCCGGTGCAAAGGATGATGGCGTCGATCTTTTTGCTGCTGCCATCCTTAAAGTAGGCAGTATCCACGTCGACGTGGGTCAGCGCCGGTTTTTCGTCCCAGTTGGCGGGCCATTTGAAGCCCATGGGCGCTGTGCGGTAGCAGCTGGTGATGGAGCGTGCACCGTATTTGTAGCACTGAGAGCCGATATCTTCGGCCGAGTAGCTGGCGCCGACGATGAGAATATCCTTGTCCTTGAATTCCAATGCATCACGGAAGTCGTGCGCATGCAGGACGCGGCCACCGAAGGTGGAGAAACCTTCGTACTCCGGCATCTTCGGCGTGGAGAAGTGCCCACTGGCACAGACCACGTAGTCGAAGGTCTCGCTGTAGGTGGTGTCGGTGTTGTGGTCATGGACAGCGACCGTGAACAGTTTGGTGCTGTCGTCATAGCTAACGTTGCGCACCGGGGTGTTGAAGCGGATGTATTGGCGTACATCGGCCTTTTCGACACGGCCTTTTATGTAGTCCCAAAGCACTTCGCGCGGCGGATAGGAGGCGATCTGACGTCCGAAATGCTCCTCGAAGGTGTAGTCGGCAAATTCCAGGCATTCCTTGGGACCGTTGGACCAGAGGTAACGGTACATGCTGCCGTGGACCGGCTCGCCGTTTTCGTCCAGGCCGGTACACCAGGTGTAGTTCCACATGCCGCCCCAGTCGGACTGCTTCTCGAAACAGACCAGTTCGGGGATGTCGGCACCCTTGGCTTCGGCTGACTGGAAGGCTCGCAGTTGGGCCAGACCGCTCGGGCCTGCGCCAATAATGGCTACGCGTTTCTTCATGGTTATCTCCACAGAATCCTGTTGTCGGGATCAGAGCGGCCACATCAGCGTGACCCTTGATAACCAAATTACCCGCGTGAACCGTCGGGAAAAATTCCCCGTTGAAGGTACCCCCGCCGGGTTAAATTCTGGGGTAGTCCGGGGGGGGTAGCGAAGGCTATGACGATGCCCTCAACCCCCAGTATTGAGCCGTTGTCGGCATACAGCCCACAGCCTTTTTCGCTGACCGGGACGAGGTGACCCTCCGCATGTTGCAGCCGATAGTGCAGCTCAAACTCGCTACATCGGCTGAGGGCTTCCTGAACCTGCTCCCAGACAGGGCCGGAGTCATCCGGATGGATCAGGTCGCCGTAGTTGAGGCAAGGCTGGTTGGTCAGTACCTCCGGGCTGTACCCCGTAAGTTCACGACAGCCTGCGCTGACATACTCCATGGTCCAGTGACGATTGTTGCGTCCTCGGTAGAGCATCGCGGGCAGGTGCTGCAGCAATTGATGCAGGCTGCGCCAGTGCGCTTCCCGCTGGCGTGACTCGTCCATGCGCTCGCTGATGTCCAGCAAGGTTATGGTGAGCGGCCAGCCCGTCTCCGGGTTCAGGGCCGAGAGTTTCAGCTCAAACCAGCGGCTTGTGCGCTGTTCGGTGGTCAGCAGTCGCAGGCAGACCGAACGCTCCAGCCGGATCAATGCTTGTTGCCACTGAGCACGGTCGCCCGGGTGCAGGTACTCGTGAAAGAGCATGCTGAGGTTGCCACGGCTCAGTTCCTTCCAGCATCGATTGGCCTGCAGAATGCGGCCATTGGCATCGATGACCAAAATGGCTGTTTCAAGGTTGTTCAATACGTACTCAGGCTCGTATCCGCTCGCCTGTGCAGATCGGCCCGAGGGGCGAATAAGATCCAGCATTTGGCTCAGCATAGGATGTTATCCGGCAGTGGATTAGTGTGCACCCATGCGGCAAGTTCGAGTCGGGAATGCAGGTGCAGTTTGCGCAGCAGACTTTTGACATACACCTTGACGGTGCTGTCACTGATGCCCATCTCGCGGGCGATCAACTTGTTGCTGAGGCCGCGTGATATCCAGACCAGGGTTTCACGCTCTCGCTCGGTCAGGGTTGCATACCAGTGCTCGTCCGCTGGGGAAGCGCTGGTTGGGAGCGAACGTCCGGTATCCTGCAGACTGTCCTGTCGACGCAAACCCTCGCGCAATAACAGCATCATCTCGTCATCAAGCCCCAGCTGCCCGTTAAGGATCGATTCCAGCCGCTCCAGTATCAGGCCAGGCTCCGTATCCTTGAGCAGGTAGCCTTCGGCCCCCAGACGCAGGGCATCCATCAAATGTGTCGGGTCATCGGACGCCGTCAGCATCACAACCTTGACGCCGCTGTGGCGCTCCTTGATTGCCTGCAGCAATTCAAGGCCGCTCTGGCCAGGCATGTGAAGATCCAGCAGCACCAGATCCGGTACGGAGTCGTTCACCGCCTCCAGCACTTGATCGGGGTGGCTGAATTGGGCCGTCACACGGAAATGGCCGCTGTCCTGCAGCAGCTCGGCAACCCCCCGTCGAAACAGCGGGTGATCATCCACCAGCATTACGTTAACGTCTGTCATGGGCATAGTTCCTCGGCGATCAGTTCGATGCAGGTCCCGTTGCCGGGGGTGGACTCAAGACGGAACCGAGCGCCGATGCGACGCGCGCGTTCCTCCATGATGCCCAGACCGAAACTGTCGGCGTTGCGTTGTGCCGGCAGTCCCTGACCATCGTCCTGAATATGAACATGGAATCCGTTCTTGCCATGTGGCAGCAGTTGAATCCTGACTTTCTGGGCGTGAGCGTGCCGGACCACATTGCTCAACGCCTCACGGATGATCAGCAGCAATTCCACGGCAACCGGTTCGGGCAAAGGGTATCCGGTGAGGCAGTTATCAAGCTCGAACAGCAGACTGGAGTTGCGCTCGAAATCGGTAACGGCACACAGAAGCTCCTGATGAAGGCTGTGCTGCAAGCGGATGCGGGCGCTGCTGATCAATTCGCGTGTTTGTCGGTAGGCCTGACGGGTCTGACACCGGATGTCGGACAGACGTTCCTGCAGCTGATCCGCTGACAGCTGAGTGGCCTGCTGTTCAAGACGGCCGGTTTGAAGGCATAGATAACACAACTGCTGGGCGACGGAGTCGTGCAAGCTGGCGGCCAGGTTCTGTTGTACTTCCTGCCGCAGGGCGGTCAGTTGCCGTTCGTGTTCCAGTCTGATGTCGAGCCCGGCATGCACCGCCTGACCAAGATCACGCAGCAACTGTCGTCGGTCTTCGCCTGATGTGGCAAGAGAGATGGGAGCCAACAGCCAAAGCTGCAGGCCGCCTTCGCTGTCGGGGATGCGCAGCCCCGTTATTTCGTGCCTGGCAAGGGTGTCTTCGGGCTGCAGCTGGAATCGGTTGCCGCGAGTGGCGAGGTCCAGCTGATATTTCAGTCGGGCGGTTTCAAGCGGGGAAGGTTGAGGCCCGGTTCCATTGAGGGACCAGTGCACATCGGCAGTGACGCGCCACGCAAGCCACACGGGGCTTGAGCAGCCGGCGTCCAGCAGCACCTGACTCAGCAGGTCGGGCAAGGTGTCTTCCAGATTCGGACAGCGAACAAGGGTCAGGCTTACCCGGTGCAACAGTTCGCGTTGTGGATAATACCGCGGCTGTTCAGCCTTTCCGCCTGCCTGAACGCGTCCGAACCAGCGTGAAAAACTGACCGTCACGCCATCCTCCTGTTCGAATTGGGTCTAAACGTGAGTGAAAATGCACGGATCATGCCAGCATATTCAGGTCTACCCCTACAGAGGTAGCTCCTTTGATGAATTGCCCGAAAATCACTACAGGTAAAGAATTTTTACCCATGGTTGATGTGGCCGGCGCCGTTGTTCAGGTAGGAAAAGAGCCACACAACAGGGCATGGCGCCGGCCTGTGCACCGAATGGTGGCGCAGGCCATGTGAATGTGAGTGGCCAGGGGTGAAGGTATGAACACGCAATTTCATGATCATTTGATCACGGGTGAGCCGCCGGCTACGAGCCGCAAACGCATTGTGGCGCAACAGGCAATGCGAGTGAAACTGTTGCCGGGCGAGCGGTTGCAGATTGACTGCACGGACGAAGGGCAGTGCTGTGAGCTGTTCATGCTTGATGACGGCCCCGGCTCGGCGCGTGAGCGTCTGGAGTTGGGACAGGCCACTTCCGGTATGCCTGAGGTGCAGGCGCAGCTGCAACAGTCGCGCCCTTCGGGTGACAGGCTGCGGCAAAGATTGCTGGCATGGGGCGTTAAGGAATCCCATCTGCAACGCGGGCTTCATCTGGATGCGGAGCAGTTGCCGTGCATGATTGAAGCCACGGAGCGTACAGGGGCCATCCATCTGGTGCTGGCTGCGCCGGGGGCTGACATGATGCCGCAGGAGCAAACGACTGCGACAGAGTTGAATGTTGCCTTCTGGCGTTTGCCGGGCGAGATGACTGAGCTGCCCGATCCGCTGAGTGAGCCGGTGCAGGAGGTGCATGTCCCACACAGCAGCGCACGTGTATACCGCGTCAAGGCGGGTGAGTGGATTCAGATTATTGATGTGGCGGGCAAGCAATGCTCCGACTTCATCGCCTTCGATGCCGAGGCGCTGGAAAGAGGCGAAGAGATTACGCTGGATGCGGTGGCGACACGGACCCTGGCGGGACACGCCTTGCCCCAGCCGGGGCTGTACTCACGATTTGCCGACAACCGCCTGCAGCCGATGCTGGAGCTGGTACAGGACACGGTCGGTCGTCACGACAGCTTCCTGCTGGCCTGCACGCCCAAGTATTACGAGGACAGTGGCTACTTCGGTCATGTCAGCTGTACGGACAATTTCAACCGTGCATTGAGGGAATATGGCGTGGCGCCCCGCGCTGGCTGGCCCGCCATTAATTTTTTCTTCAACACGCTGATCGAGCCCTGCGGCACGGTTGGCATGGATGAGCCCTGGTCGCGTCCCGGTGACTACGTCCTGCTGCGCGCGAATCGGGACCTGATATGCGCGTCTTCAGCCTGCCCTGATGACATTGATCCGGCCAATGGCTGGATACCCACCGATATCCATGTCCGCGTCTATGGCGCGGAAAACCAGTTCGAGCGCGCCATTGCCCATCGCGTGGCGCCTGAGGAGTTGCCGCGCATGACCAAACAGACCGCGTTTCACAGCCGTACTTCGAAACTCACCAAGCACTTTGATGAATACCGCGGCTATTGGGTGCCGACTGAATTTGAAGGTTGGGGCGCGCGTGCCGAATATCTGGCCTGTCGTGAGTCCGTCGCTGTCATGGATCTGTCGCCGTTGCGCAAGTTCGAAGTGGTTGGCCCCGATGCCGAAGCGCTGTTGCAGTATGCCCTGACCCGTAATGTGCGCCGGCTTGCGGTGGGTGAAATTGTCTACTCGGCCGCCTGTTTCGAGACCGGCGGCATGGTCGATGATGGCACATTGTTCCGCATGGGGGAGCAGGCCTTCCGCTGGGTATGTGGCGATCCCTGGTCTGGCACCTGGCTGCGAGAGTTGGCAGCACAGCGCGGTGATCGGGTCAGTATTCGTGAGTCGACTGACCAGCTGCACAACCTGGCTGTGCAGGGTCCCAACAGCCGAGCGCTGCTGTCGGAGCTGGTTTGGCAGCCGGAAAACCGGACACCGGTGAGCGAATTGAAGTGGTTCCACTTCACCATTGGCCGTTTGGGCGGGCCGGAAGGCATACCGCTGATGGTTTCGCGAACCGGCTACACCGGTGAGTTAGGGTTTGAAGTGTGGTGTCATCCTGATGACGGCGCAGCGGTATGGGATGTGATTTGGCAGGCTGGCCAGCCCCATGGTCTGGCGCCACTGGGGTTTGCCGCGTTGGACATGCTGCGAATCGAGGCGGGCTTGATCTTTGCGGAGCACGAATTCTGCAACCAGACCAACCCCTACGAGGCCGGCATCGGCTTCACCGTGCCGATGAAAACCAAGGAAGAAGATTTCAGCGGGCGAGCGGCGCTGCAGCGGCAGTCGCCTGAGAGCAGACAGAAGCTGGTGGGGCTGGTGCTGGATGGCAATGAGCCTGTTCACCACGGTGATCTGGTGTACGACGGGCGCATGCCGGTTGGTCAGATAACCAGCGCAACGGCCTCGCCCTTGCTGGGCAAAATGATTGCACTCTGTCGTGTTCAGCCCGCCTGGTCAGAACCGGGTACCCGACTGGAAGTGGGGCAGCTGGATGGACTGCAGAAGCGGTTGCCGGCTCAGGTTCAGGCACTGCCTTTCCATGATCCGGAGCGGATCAAAGTGAGAAGCTGATACCCCTGAAAATACCTTTCATGAAAGCGTCCTTTGTGGGCGCTTTTTTTGTGCTTGGCTACTAAATGAACAATACGGGTGCACGCAAGTGCGAAAAAGCCCTCGTATAAAGCACGGTAATTATCCACAGGGTGTTTTATCCGAGAAAATAATTTTTCAATCAAGAGTTAATTGTTTTTAAGCCGTTATAAAACAATATCTTATAAATATTGTTTCTATATTTTATGGGTTGTGGATACTTTTGGCACATGGATTGCTTTTTCTTATCAGGAAAAAAAATCACTGAAGAGTAAGGATGCCCCGGCTTATATGCTGCGGTGCAGCAAACAAAAAGCGGTCCCTTTCCGCATAAACGAGGACAAGCCTATGACTGTGGAAACCGTGGAGTCGCTCAAGGCGACTTTCGAAATGCACCAAGCGATGAATGTGGAAGTGTTCTACTGGTGGTGTACTGCCATCATGTTCATGATCCATGCCGGATTCCTCGCCTATGAAATTGGCGCTTCCCGCGTCAAGAATGCCCTGACTTCAGGGATGAAAAACATTCTGACCCTTTCGGTCATCATTCCAACCTTCTACTTCTTCGGTTGGTGGATCTACAATGCCTTCCCGAACGGCCTGATTCCGATCGATGCTTCTGCGGCGCTGCCCTGGAGTGTGAGCATGGGGCCTGACGTTAAGGATATGGGTACCGGCATCTTCTTCGCCGCCTTCGCGCTGTTTGGTGCTACCACCGGCTCGATCCTGTCTGGTGCCGTGATCGAACGTATCCGTCTGAGCGCCTTCCTGATCCTGGCGGCCATTCTTGGTTCCTCTGTCTGGATTCTGGCTGGTGCCTGGGGTTGGCACCCGGATGGCTGGCTGCTGACCAAGCTGGGCTACCACGATGTGGGTGCGTCTGGTGTGGTACATGGGGTTGCCGGCTTCTTCGCGCTGGGTGTGCTGATGAACCTGGGTGCGCGCGTTGGCAAGTTCCAGAACGGTGTCGCGATGTATATCCCGCCACACAGCCTGCCGATGTCACTGATCGGCCTGATGATGATCATCGTCGGTTTCTTTGGCTTCCTGGGTGGCTGCATCATCTTTAATAGTGGTGATACCGGCTGGACCACGATCTATGGCAACCCGACCAACCTGTCCGCGTTCGGCTTCAACACCTTGATGGGCTTTGCCGGTGGTGTCATTGGTGCCTACCTGACATCGCGTGAGCCGTTCTGGACCATGTCCGGTGGCTTGGCAGGGATCATCACCGTTGCCGCGGGTCTGGATCTGTATTACCCGGGTCTGGCCTTTGTCATCGCTGCCAGTGGCGGTGCGTTGATGCCGCTGGTGGGTCGCATGGTAGAAAAAATGGGCGTAGACGATGCTGTGGGTGCGGTGGCAGTACACGGTTTCTGTGGCCTTTACGGTGTCGTGATGGTCGGTGTGTTTGCCTCTTCTTACCCGAATGTGGGTGACCTGCCTGATATTACTCTAACCGGGCAGCTGATTGGTGGCATCGTGATGGCACTGACCGGCTTCATTCCGGGCTGGGGCATCTCATACGTGCTGAAGAAACTGAATGCCCTGCGTGTACCCCCTCAGGTCGAAGTGCTCGGTCTGGACCTGGTCGAAATCCCGGCCAAACCCTACCCGGAGTCACTGCCGGCACAGGCGATCATCGAGAACACACTGGAGCCGGGTCAGGAAAAACTGGTCTGAGCTTTCACTGAAATGGCGCTGTCTTGGCAGCGCCCCATGAACGAAAGATGAGTCAACAAGGGTGCAAATGGCACCGAGGAGCACATCATGTTTTCAAGTCCAATCACCAGCTGGGAAAACGTATCCGCCTACTTCACGTTCGCTGACAGCCCAACTGGCATTGCCATCAGTCTGGCCGCTGCCGTAGGGCTCTATCTGTTTCTGAACGCAAGCATCATGAAGCACGAGAAAGCGGCGTTCGACAAACACCTGTAAACCGTAAAGAGGGAGGCTTCGGCCTCCCTTGGCTTTCAGTGGGCGATACGTCTGAGGGTTTCTGAAGGGCGCTCGCCGAAAAGGCGTCTGTAGTCGGTAGCGAACTGGCTCAGATGGTAAAAGCCCTGACTGGCGGCTGCATCGGAGATTGAGGTGCCTTCGGCAGACAACAATTTGCGACGTACCCGGTTGAGGCGGGTGGCACGCAGGAACTGCACCGGGCTGATACCCAGAATGCTTTCAAAACTGTACTGCAAGGTACGCCGACTGACACAGGCCAGGTCACACAGAGCCGTCATGGTGACCGGCAGATCGCCCCGTGCATCCACATACTCCCGTACTCGATCCACGACCGCCTTGCGATGCTGGTAACTGGGGATGACCCGCTCGTTAACTTCTGCCGTGTCCAGCAGGTTCAGCAGTTGCTGTATCAACAGGTCCTTGTGGATTTCGGTATCCATACCCTCGTCGGCTGCTGCCAGTATCCGTGTGACCAGCAGCGACAGCTCCTCGACCTGATGTCGGCTGCCGCGCAGACGCGGGTTGCCACCGGAGACACTGGACTGGGTAGCGATGCCCTGGCGCGCGGCCAGGCCGAACAGTTCTTCTTGCTGAACCACAATACTGAAGATGTTGCAGTCTGCCGGAGTCACCAGTTCGAAGGGGGTACTGCCGTGACGCCAGAGCAGATCTTCCTGCTCGACGGACTGGCCGTTGATGCGAAAGTGTTCACGATTGGTCGGAATGCCGAGCCAGAAGGCATCAGGCCAGACCATGCAGTGCTGATGTAATGCCTGATTGGTGTACTCGTTGATCAGCTGGATACCGTCAAACTGACACTCTTCGACACGGCCCTGAAAACGCCCGCTGCTGTACTGGTTATATTCCTGACTCCAGTCGGTCAGATGAAAGGCCTGCTCATTAATGTCATCTGAAACAGATATGCACCTCTGTGGTGCTTTTTGTTTATTTTGGTGCACCTTGGCCTCTTTATTATTTTTTCGATCCAGTATGGACGCCGTATTTTGATTCTGCCAAGTCCGCACCATCGTATTCACTCCTGCCCATGCACATTTGCCAATTTTTGATAACTGGCGCTTGCACGCTCTCGTTACGCTGAAAGTGCTAGCAATATCCATTCCCTTTCGTTGGGAGGCAGCGAAAGGGAATGGGCATCGACAATTTGAATAGTTATTGATCAGGGGAATGCTCATGGCTAATACAATCGATCAGGACTATCTGGCCAAGCGCCAGCTTAAGAAGGGGACAGCGGGCTGGGTCCTGCTGGCAGGTCTTGGGGTGTCCTACGTTATATCCGGCGACTTTGCCGGTTGGAACTTTGGCCTTGCTGAAGCGGGCTGGGGTGGATTTGCCATCGCGGCCGCACTGATGGCGACCATGTACTTTGCACTGGTGCTCTCGCTGGCCGAGATGTCGGCGGCGATTCCGGCGGCTGGCGGCGGCTACAGCTTTGCCCGCCAGACCATGGGCACTACCGGGGGTTACCTCACGGGGCTGGCGGTATTGATTGAGTACGCACTGGCACCGGCGGCGATCGTGATCTTCATCGGCGCTGCCGTTGAGGAGTTGCTGGGGATCAACGGTCCCTGGGTTTACGCGCTGTTTTACGCCATTTTCATCGGCATCCATCTGGCCGGTGTCGGTGAGGCGCTGAAAACCATGATGGTAATCAGCGGATTGGCGGTGGTGGCTATTCTGGCCACGGCGATTGCCTTGATCGGTGATTTTGAGACGGCCAACCTGTTCAATATCGCGCCGACCGATGCGGCCGGTGCCAGTGAAATACTTCCGTTCGGCTGGTATGGCGTTTGGGCCGCACTGCCGTTTGCCATGTGGCTGTTCCTTGCTGTGGAAGGGGTGCCTCTGGCAGCGGAAGAAGCGCGCGACCCTGCTAGTGACATGCCCAAGGGCATCATCGGCGCCATGATTGTATTGCTGTTCACCGCGGCGTTGGTCATGTTCCTGCTGGCGGGTGCCGCCGGCGCTGATGTGATCGGCAGCAGCAGTGTACCGCTGGTGGATGCGCTCAAGGCAACCGGCAGCAGTGGCCTGGCGACTGCGATCAACGTTTTGGGCCTGACCGGTCTGATCGCCTCCTTCTTCTCGGTGATCTACGGCTACAGCCGTCTGGTGTTCGCCCTCTCTCGTGCCGGCTACCTGCCCAAGGCGCTTTCCCTGACCAGCAAGCGCAAGGCGCCGGCCTGGGCGCTGGTCGTGCCGGGCATCTTCGGTTTTCTGGTCTCACTGACCGGCGAGGGTGACCTGATTCTGGGCATGGCAGTGGTGGGGGCGACCATTTCCTACGCACTGATGGCCCTGAGCCATATCCTGCTGCGTCTGCGCCGTCCCGAGCTGAAGCGCCCCTACAGGACCCCAGGCGGCATCTTCACCTCATCCATTGCGCTGGTGCTGTCGCTGGTGGCGATGACCGGTGTCTACGCCTTTGATCCGCGCGCCTTCAACTACACCCTGGTGCTGTTCGTCATCGGTGCCGTCTACTTCTTCGCCTACGGCCGACGTCATTTGGTCGCCAACTCTGCCGATGAGGAGCTGGCACTGATTCTCGATGCGGAACACGATCTTGATGAAATGGACGGTGTTCACCTGCCTGAAGCTGAGTTGCCGCTGCAGGCTGATACTTCTCGCGCCTGAATATCTGGCCCGCACCTTTGGGTGCGGGTTTTCTGGCAGTAAATGTTTTTACAGGATGGAGATAATCAGATGTATACCGATACTCTGGTGAATACTCTCAGGTTAGAACTGGGGCAGTGTCTTGAATATTGGCAGATGCCGGCTGATGCTCATATCGATTTACTGACGACGTCTGAAAATGCCACTTTTATTTCCCGTGATCGTCACACGGATCGGAAAATAATCATCCGTGTGCATCGGCCTGATTATCATGTGCGTGAGGAAATTGAATCCGAACTGGCATGGATTAATGACCTGCGTGCCTCGGGGCGGATCCATACGCCATCGCCGCTGGAGACCCAGAACGGCAGCCCGGTTATCAGCCTGAATGCCGAAGGGAGCGACTTTTTTGCCGTGGGCTTTGAGCATGTGAAGGGGGCCGAGCCCGATGTCGGGCAGAGTCTACCCCACTGGTTCGAGAAGCTGGGGGCGGTGACGGCCAGACTACATCAGCACAGCCGAGACTGGCAGCCGCCGGATTGGTTCGTGCGCAAGCGCTGGAATCTGGACACCATGATTGCCCCTGACGGCCTGTGGGGCGACTGGCGTGATGCCCCGGGGCTGACGTCGGGTGATGAAGCCTTGATTAATCAAGCGATCGGGCACATTGAGCAGGCGATTATGGACTATGGGCAGAGCGCTGATCGCTATGGGCTGGTGCATGCGGATCTGCGTCTGGCCAACCTGCTGGTGGACGGAGACCGACTGTCGATCATTGACTTCGATGACAGCGGCTTCTGCTGGTATGCCTATGACTTTGCTGCCGCGATTAGCTTCTACGAGCTGGACCCGATCATCCCGCAGCTGCGCAAGGCCTGGGTACAGGGTTATCGCTCGGTCGCCGAATTTTCCACGGCGGATGAAGCGATGCTGGACACCTTCGTCATGATTCGGCGCATCATGCTCAGTGCTTGGCTGGCCTCGCATGCCGACAGCGAAGCGGCACAGGGCTTGATTGATGGTTACATCGAAGGGACAGCCCAGCTGGCCCGACAGTATCTACAGAATAATGGCTGAAGCGAGGAGACATTACCGTGAGCGATATCCGTGGAATTCTGGATCAGAATGCGTTCAATTTCGACCGTCTTCAGCAGGCCGATGAGCGAATCGGGGCGCTGGTGCGCAAGCGTCTGGAAACCGTTGGCCCCACCTCAATGCTGTTCTATGAGGAACCCTTGCACATTGTGCGGGGCGAAGGGGTCTGGCTGTTTGACGATCAGGGGCAGCGCTATCTGGATGTGTACAACAATGTACCCTCTGTCGGGCATTGTCACCCAAGAGTGGTGCAGGCGGTGGCCGAGCAGATGGGCACGCTGAATGTACACACCCGTTATCTGCATGAAGGCCTACACCGGTATGCAGAGCGCCTGCTGGCCACGCTGCCACCGCCTTTGAACCGTCTGGTGATGATGTGTACCGGCAGTGAAAGCAATGATATGGCCCTGCGTCTGGCACGTCAGTGGACCGGGCATCAGGGCATCATCGTTACCGAGGCGGCCTACCACGGCAACACCTCAGCCGTGACCGAGGTGTCGCCCTCATCCTTCAAAAAAGGCTCGCTGCCTGAGCATGTACATGTCATCCCGATTTCGCAGATGCCTGAGCAGGCCGACCCTTCCGCCTGGTTTGCCGATCAGGTGCGCGCCGGTGTGGCGCGTCTGGATGCGCTGGGGTACGGCTGTGCAGCGCTGCTGGTGGATTCGATCTTCTCCAGTGATGGTGTCTACGCCGCCCCGGCGGGTTTCCTCAAGCCGGCAGTTGAATGGCTGCAGGCTCAGGGCGCGCTGTTGATTGCGGACGAAGTACAGCCCGGTTTCGGTCGCACCGGCACAGGCATGTGGGGCTTTGCCCGTCACCAGGTGACACCTGACGTGGTCACCATGGGCAAACCGATGGGGAACGGCTTCCCGATGGCCGGGCTGGCAGCGCGGGAAGAGCTGTTGGCTGCCCTCAATGAGGATGTGGGCTACTTCAATACTTTCGGCGGCTCGACCGTTGCGGTGGCTGCCGGTATGGCGGTGCTGGATGTACTGGCAGAGGAAGCACTGATCGCCAATGCCCGTCAGCAGGGTGATTACCTGAAGCAGCAGCTTGAGGGGCTGCAGTCTACCTTTGAGGAGGTGGCTGCGGTGCGGGGTGCGGGTCTGTTCATCGGCCTTGACCTGTGCAACCCGGCCCGGGATGGCGCGCCGGATGCGGCCCGGATCACGGCGGTCATCAATGCCCTCAAGCGTAAAGGTGTGTTGATCGGTGCCGCAGGCAAGACCGGCAGCACGCTGAAAATCCGTCCGCCGCTCTGTATTGCACGGGCTGAAGCGGACCTGTTTCTGGATCGGCTTGAACAGTCGATCAGGGCAACGGCGGGGTAAATCGCATGAACTATCACGTCGATATTGGCCAGACTCGATACTGTTTCCCGGACCTGAAAACCCTGATGGCAAAGGCGACGCCGCTGCGCTCCGGTGATTGTCTGGCGGGCATCGCGGCGGAGAACGCCACCGAGCGGGTGGCGGCGCAGCGCTGTCTGGCCGAAGTGCCGCTGAAACAGTTCCTGCACGAGGCGCTGATCCCCTATGAACAGGACGAAGTCACCCGGCTGATTCTCGATACGCATGATGCTGCCGCCTTCACGCCGGTGGCGCATCTGACGGTGGGCGACTTCCGTGACTGGCTGTTGTCCGATCATGCCAGCCGCGAGAGCCTGAGCGCACTTGCGCCGGGGCTGACGCCGGAGATGGTGGCCGCCGTGTCCAAGATCATGCGAATACAGGACCTGATTCTGGTAGCGCAGAAAACCGAAGTGGTCACCCGCTTTCGCAACACCATCGGTCTGAGCGGCAGAATGTCCACGCGGCTGCAGCCCAACCACCCCACCGATGACCCGGCTGGCGTTGCCGCCAGCGTGCTGGATGGCCTGCTCTATGCCAATGGCGATGCGGTGATCGGCATCAACCCGGCCACCGACAACTACCATGCAGTGACCCGGCTGATGCACTTGCTCGACGACGTGATCCAGCGCTACGAAATTCCGACCCAGTCCTGCGTGCTGACCCATGTCACCACCCATCTGGAGGCGATCAATCGGGGCGCGCCGGTGGATCTGGTGTTCCAGTCGATCGCCGGTACTCAGGCGGCCAACGACAGTTTCGGCATCAACCTGTCGATTCTGGACGAGGCGCACAAGGCGGCGCTGGAGCTGGGGCGTGGTACGGTGGGCCAGAACGTCATGTACTTCGAGACCGGTCAGGGCAGCGCGCTGTCGGCCAACGCACATCACGGCGTCGATCAACAAACCTGCGAGACCCGCGCCTATGCCGTGGCGCGCCGTTTCGATCCGTTGCTGGTGAATACCGTGGTCGGCTTTATCGGCCCCGAGTACCTGTACGACGGCAAGCAGATCATCCGTGCCGGGCTGGAGGACCACTTCTGCGGCAAGCTGCTGGGCCTGCCGATGGGCTGTGATATCTGCTACACCAACCACGCCGAAGCGGATCAGGATGACATGGACATGCTGCTGACCCAGCTGGGCGTGGCCGGTATCAACTTCATCATGGGCATACCCGGCTCTGACGACATCATGCTCAACTACCAGACCACCTCGTTTCACGACGCCCTCTACGTGCGTGAGGTACTGAACAAGCCGCCGGCACCTGAGTTTGCCGCCTGGCTGGAGAAGATGGGCATTTTCGGTAAGGACAATCGGCTGGCCAGCGGTTCGACGCTGCCGCCGCCCTTTGCCCATCTTCAGGACCGGTTGTAAGGAGGCCTGATTGTGGAAAAGAATCCTGTGGATAAACATCAGATCGTAACGTCCAACAGCTGGGCCAGCCTGCGCCGCCATACCGATGCCCGCATCGGGCTGGGTCGCAGCGGCATCAGCCAGCCGACGGCGCCTCAGCTGGCGTTCCAGCAGGCCCATGCCCGCGCACGGGATGCCGTGCATATACCGCTGGATGTGAGGCAGCTTCAGTCTGACTTGACGGAGGCCGGGCTGCAGAGCCTGTTGCTGCACAGTCAGGCGGAGGATCGCGCAACCTACCTGCAACGGCCGGACAAGGGACGACGGCTGGATGCCGACTCGGCGGCCTTGCTGAAACAGCTGAGCGAACAGCAACCCGCCAGCGACGCGACCATCGTGATCGCCGATGGTCTTTCGTCTACGGCGGTACAGCGTCATGCGGCACGGGTCGCGGCCGAGATTGACCGGCGCTTGGCCGCTGCAGGATTGAGTCGCACTCAGGTGTGCATCGTGCAACAGGGGCGCGTCGCCGTGGGTGACGAAGTGGGCGAGTTGCTGGACAGTCGTGTGGTCATTTTGCTGGTAGGCGAACGCCCGGGACTCAGCTCGCCGGACAGTCTGGGCATATACTACACCTATCAACCGCGTGTCGGGCTGACGGATGCTGCCCGTAACTGTATCTCCAATATCCGCCCGGCCGGCATCTCGCCGGAGGATGCGGCGGAACGTCTGCTTTGGCTGGTCAGGGAATCACTCAAACGAAAACTCTCCGGTGTCGAGCTGAAGGACGAATCCGGTGTTGCCGAAGCATTGGAAGGGGACGGCCGGCGCAATTTTCTGCTGGAGTAGGCCGCGAGAGAAGGCACCGGTGCGGGTGGACAGGTGGTGCCTGTGCAGCTCGAGGTCGGAAAAAAAGCACGGCTTTAGACTAAACTGCTGGACAGATGCGTGCTTTTACGGCATTAATTAGACAGTCGTCTAATAAATTCATTGAACCGGTTCCCGGCGCCCGTCTCTCAGCAGGAGGACTCATGTTCAAGGCTATCGTACTCGACAAGGTGGATGATCAGCAGACCGTGGCATTCAAGGATCTGGATGAGTCACAGCTGCCCGAGGGAGACGTGACCATCCGTGTCGCGTATTCCACCATGAACTACAAGGACGCACTGGCATTGACCGGCAGTGCGCCCATCGCCAAAAGTTACCCGATGGTGCCGGGGATCGACTTTGCCGGGGACGTGGAAAGCTCAGACAATCCGCAGTTCAAGCCCGGTGATCAGGTGGTGCTGAACGGCTGGGGAATGGGCGAGAAACACTGGGGCGGTCTGGCTGAGAAGGCCCGTGTGCCGGGTGACTGGCTGGTGCCGCTGCAGGCGCCGTTCAGCCTGAGGCAGGCAATGGGACTGGGCACCGCTGGTTACACCGCCATGCTCTGTGTGCTGGCGCTGGAAAAGCAGGGCGTGAAACCCTCCGATGGTCCGATACTGGTAACCGGTGCCGCCGGTGGTGTGGGCAGTGTGGCCGTGGCGGTTCTGGCCAAGCTGGGCTATGAAGTCGCCGCCATGACCGGGCGCCCGGAAGAAGCGGATTTCCTCAAGATGCTGGGCGCCTCCCGCATTGTTGACCGTGCCGAGTACAGCGAAAAGGGCCGTCCACTGGCGAAAGAACAGTGGGCCGGTGCCATCGACGTGGCCGGTGGTCAGGTGTTGGCCAACGTCTGTGCGGCGATGCAATACCGCGGTGTGGTGGCGGCCTGTGGACTGGCGGCAGGCATGAACTTCCCCGCTACGGTGGCACCGTTCATTTTGCGCGGTGTGACATTGGTCGGTGTGGACAGCGTGATGGCACCCAAGGCAGAACGTCTTGAAGCCTGGCGTCGTCTGGCAGCCGATCTTGATATCAATAAACTGGAAAACCTGATCACCGAAGTGCCCTTTGAACAGGTGATCGATCAGGCCCGGTTGATGATGCAGGGTCAGATCCGTGGCCGCATCGTGGTGCCGGTATCCGGCGAATAATTATCAGGGATGCGATTCCCGACTATTAAGTCCTGACAATTAAGTCCCTATAAGTGAGCCCTGACAATTAAGCCCCGATAAGTGAGCCCCCGACAATTAAGTCCCGACTATTGAGTCTCGACAATCAGGAGAGTCGAAATGAGTGAAGTAACGCAGCATGCCATCAGCCGTTTTCCGGTGCCTGAGCTGGCCGATATGCCGGAGGATATCCGTGATCGCATTCTGGCGGTGCAGGAAAAGGCCGGTTTTGTGCCCAATGTGTTTCTGGTGCTGGCGCATCGGCCGGAGGAGTTTCGCGCCTTCTTTGCCTACCATGATGCCTTGATGGAAAAACCGGGCAACCTGAGCATTGCCGAGCGTGAGATGATCGTGGTAGCCACCAGCAACCTCAACCAGTGTCAGTACTGCGTGGTGGCCCACGGTGCCATCCTGCGCATCCGAGCCAAGAACCCGCTGATCGCCGACCAGGTGGCGGTCAACTATCGCAAGGCTGATATCACCCCGCGCCAGAAGGCGATGCTCGATTTTGCTGTCAAGGTGTCGATGCAGGCCTATGCGGTGGGAGACGAGGATATGGCGCTGCTGCAGGAGCATGGCTTTGATGAGGAGGATATCTGGGATATCGCGGCCATTGCTGCCTTCTTCGGCCTCTCCAACCGCATGGCGAACGTGACCAGCATGCGACCGAATGACGAGTTCTACAGTCTTGGTCGTCAGCCGCGCTGAGTCAGCCGATCAGGGGTGCCCCTTGTCGTTCATGGCTGCAGCCGCAGGAAAAACCCTTCCGCAAAAATCTCCAGCGGCTGTGCTGATGCTTCCAACTTGGCCCTGAGCACGGCGCCCTCCCAGCCGATCCAGAACCAGGCCGCCAGTCGGTCGCAGTCCAGTTCGGTGCTGATATCACCGGCGACCTGAGCTTCGCGCAGGCAACGTACGGTGCGCGCCTGCCAGTCTTCGAACACCCCTTTCAGCTGCTGACGGAAGGACTCCGGCAGCAGACTCATCTCCTGCCCCAGATTGCCCACCAGACAGCCACGGCGAAAGGCGTAGCGACTCATCCCCTGTGCGGCATCATCAATAAAATTCTGCAGTCGTTGCAGCGGCGGATAGTCGGCGTTGAGCAGAAAACGATCCAGCTTGCGGGCGAAATAGTCGGCATAGGCCTCGATCAGCACCAGGCCGAAGGCTTCCTTGCTCTTGAAGTAGTGATAGAAGGAGCCCTTGGGCACATTGACCGAGCGCAGAATCTGATCAATGCCCACGGAGGAGTAGCCCTTCTCGGTCAGCAGTGCCAGCCCGGCCTGAATCAGCTCGCGGCGGGTTTCCGTGTAGGGGCGGGCGAGGTCCTTGGGCGGACGGCCACGGCGGCGTGTGGGTTTATCGGTGAGAGGTGGGCTATCGCTGGGCATAATCACTCGCGTTTACAGTTGTGAGCGGATTATCGGCAGTAATAGACCGGGTGTCTAGTTTTGGCTGACAGTGCAATTGAGTCCTGCACGGTCAGTCTCCCCTGAATGTCGTGGGTACTATAAAAACACAATTCCAGCCGATTAACCTTCAAGGGTGGCAGCGGCGGCAAATGAGCTTCCAGCAACGCCAGTTGATTGTGGATATCTTTCAGTAGCCAGGCCTGTTGATAAAAGCCCAGGGTAATGTGAGGCCGGTACGCCGGTGCCGGGGAGTCTTCGGGCGAGATCTGCGCCAGCGTCTGACGGATTTGGCTGAGATGGTTATCCACAGCCGCAATGCCCAGCCAGGGGGCCGTAGTGAAGGTGGATAACCCGGTCGCCTCCAATTGCAGAGCAGGCATCTGAAGCGAATGCAGTGCCTGAGCCTGTTGCCGTGCCTGCTGCGGGTGAAAGTGCCGCTGGTCCACCAGCCCGCAGGCAAACAGAGTGATATGCGGCTGGCGTGCATAATCGGAGTGCAGCAGCGGCGCAAGCTGTCGCTGCAGATCGGCGATCCGCTGCAGCCAGAGAGGGCAGTCCACCGGCAGGGCCCAGACGGCATAGTGGCGGATGCCGCCATGCCATTCCGGGAAGTCACGCAGCTCGGTGGCCAGGGTGTGGGTGTCCGTGCCGCTCATTTGGCAAAACGCTCGGTGCCAACAACGCCTGCTTTCCGGTCAGAGGTCACCGACACTGGCCCGAATTGAACGCTCAATGCCCGAACCTATCCGCATCCAGCATCTCCGGATCGTCACGACCGAGCCGTTTCAGGCTCGCTTCGCAGGCGTCTTTGGCGCCCTCAAAGCCGTGCCTCTCGCGGTTGAACTTGGTGGTCACGAACACCTGATCACGCGGTACAGAAGCCTTGCGAATACCCTCACCCACACCGCGCTCATTGTCATAGTTCTCGGCGGTGTCGATCAGGCGGTAGCCCAGTTCCAGTGCAGTGGTGACGGCACTGGCGGCTTCGGCATCGTTCATCGGCCAGGTGCCCAGCCCAAGCTGGGGCATCTCAACGCCATTGGCCAGCGTCAGGGTCGGGGAGGGGTTTACACTCATCAGCAACTCTCCAGTGTCGTTCGTGTCGTTCAGGGGTGTTTTGAGGCCGATGTTACTACGCCGGTGGTTGCCGGCACTATCTGTAGCGCCGCACGATATTTGCGGCTCTGCTGCACGATAAATTGATTTTGGATTTTTGCGCTAGGCGTCAGGCCAGTTGCACGAATTTACACCTCAATCCGCTTCCCCTACACTCGATATAGCGCTGTGTACGCATAACGGTAATGCGGTCACTCCGGCCTGGCACCGGTAGGATTGATGCAGGTTCGACTCCTGCCACGGCGCACCTTCTGAACAGGCTATCCAGCCACCTCACCTTCCAGTGTCTCACCAGGCAGATACAGCTTGTAGGTCCGCCCATGCTTTACTCGGTGGATATCACCAAGTTCATGTGCGTAATACAGCACATACCGGATGTGCTCAGTGCTGTAGCCATCGATATCTTTGGTCAGCTGGCTTTGAAGTACCCCAGGCTGATGATTGACGGCAGGGCGAATAATTGAAAGAAGCTCGTAATAAAGGGGGTCTTGAACCGCAAACTCTTTCACCAGCTGTTTAAACTCTTGGCGCTGTCGGTCAGTCACACCTTTATTCACCATGCTATAAGCAATTTTCTGCAGCCACCTACGTGCCTTCTCATAATCACCTCTTGCCCACGCTCGCTCGATATCGTCAGCGGTTCCCACCTCAACACTGCTTCGCGCTTTAGGCGCTGAAGGGGCCACATCTTCCTGTGGTGTTTGGGCTTTGTAGGGCTTAGATCGTCGCTTGTGCTTTTTAGGCTGAGCAGTGGTGTACCAGCCGATAAAGGCAGCAGTTGCAACAATAATTATTCCGAAAAGCCCAAACTCGCCTATAAGGTAGAAGGCGATAAAAAGAACGAGGATCGCACCCGCGTTTTTCATGGAAAGCTCCCTGATATCTTGTGGGCAATAGCTCACATGTCCATATTTAAGTGCTGCCAGATCAGCGCAGACCAATGAGGGCTGCCATGGGCTCAAAGAACGTGCCTGTGGAGCTCCATAAGACCACTGAGCCTGCAAACGACAGAGAGACGATGGCGTCCACTATACGAACCAAGCGCCTCTGGTGTTTCAAGCGGACTTCGATCTTGCCATAGATATCACTGAACCGATTGGCAATTGCCTTGTGTTCATGCGTAATCTTATTCCACTGGTGCTCCACCTCGTCATCAATGGCATCCAGGGTGTTCATCTGGTTTCTGATAAGCAGATCCATGAAGATAGTGAAGGCCAGCATGCCCGCCATGATAAAGAGGTTTTTGGTTGATAATGTGCTGCTCAGCTCCATCTGACTTCCAACCAGAACCAAGGCAAGCGGCACGGCCAGTAGCTGGTTTTGAATGTCAGAAAACACCTTGTTCAGCTTGAAGATGAATTCCAGCTTCTCCTTTTCGACCTCGTGACGGACCTTCTTGAACGAGAACTCAGAGACATACAGCTCATACCCTTGGGTGACCTTCTGAACGAACAGGTCAAACTGTTCCAGGAGGTCAGTCAGCCGATATGTGGAGCTGTTGTGTTTCGTTTCCAGCACTTCAATCAGCGCCGTTTTGATAATCGTATGCTTCTGCTCATGGTGCTGTTTGGAGTCGATGAAGTGCTGTTTAAAGTCAGGCAAGCCTTCGAGCCGTTTCAGGATGTCGGCGTCATAATCCAGCGCCAGGGTGACTTTGCGATCCTTCAGGTAGACCAAGTTCAACTGACCGTCTGATGCGACATATTCATGCTCGGCCAAGCCTCTCAGCACTGTAATCAGATCGAGCGTGTCAAGGTAGCCCGCAATAGAGTCAGGAGCAGCAGTGGCAGCCTCAGTATCTCGCTCGTGATAGTAATCCAGAGAGGCGATATAAAAGCGCCGTGGACACTCCAGTGAGTGCGCGTTGATGAGCCCTGCCAGGTCAACCGCAAAAAACGCACTCGACTTACGCGGCATTCTGACATCAAGCTGGCGAGTTTGAGGGTTGCTGCTCTCTAACAGTTCCAAGCGGTCAAGATCAGCCACAACTGCCCCGAAATCTTTTCCCTCCGGCAGCTGGCCATAGAAGCACCTGTCATCGACGGTACAGCCCTGCAGCTCACGGTAAAGCTCTGCGGTTAGCCTTAAACTCTCATTCGGAATCATCGTCTGCCAGAGCCTGTTCAATTTGCTCTACAAGGGCCGGACTGGCGCTCTGTATGATCAAGTTAGAGCCATCCAGGCAAATGCGCCTCTGCACCAGGTCGTCAACATCAAAACCGACTCGGATATTACCACTGGCCTTGCCTGTAATACGCTGCAACTTCTTATAGGTGCCGGGGTGTGGGGCAAACTCATCATTGAGCTGGTAACCATTGTCCCGGACAAAGCTGCGGAACTCATCCGGCGCTCGGTCATTGATGATGCCCGATAATGCTTCCAGGTTGATCTCCTCGTGGTTTCGCGTTTTCTCCTGACAGTATTCAAAAGTCTTCTGCCGGGCCTCCCGTGCCTTATCCCTGGGCCAAGCCTCATCCCCATTCTCAGGATCCATTTTGGTGTTGGTATAGGCTTGTAGTGCTTCAAGCAGCAACACGGTGTTCTGTTTGGAGTCGGTATAATCCGTACAGCCTAAAGCCTCGCGGAAGTACTTTGTTACATCCTCCTTGCCAGATCGCTTCTTGACGAACGACAGGTACGGGTGCTCATTTCCCTGCCACTTGGCAATATCAATTCTGGCGGCTTCATGAAGGTGATCGACATCCAGCGACAGGAGTCGCAATAGCTCTTTGGTGTCCTGATCAACCCCAGTGCTTTCTCTCATCTTCAGCATGCCAATCAAGAGCCAGTCGCGGTCCATATTGGAGTAGCGCACCAGCAGCACATAACCTCCCGTCGCGAAAAGCTGCCCGCTCATTTTGGAAGCTATCAAGTCAAGCGCAATACTCGATAGTTGTATGAAGTCAGCCTGGCCCTGATAGTAGCTCTGCAGCTGTGCAGAGAAGGGGTATAAAACCTGATTGGCATCAAAGGTGCCATAGCCATTCGAGACACGATTGTAAATCCCCAGCACCTCGGTAACCAGCTGGCTCAACGTGGCTTCGACTGGCAATAGATCTTCTCGGAGGTCTATTTGAACCGTCTCTGAACCGCTCTCTTTGTCAATGCGGTGGATGATGGCTTCGGTGATTTCCATAGCACGTCCTTGGTCAAAAAGTTCCATTACTTTTCGAATTTGACCTGCTATGGGTGGCTGGGTCAATCCCTACCGGTGGAGAGATTGACACCCATGGTTTTCAGGACAGCAAAACAGCTTCAGCAAGACACTGGAGCTTGGTCTGGTGGAAGCTATCGACGTCATGGCCGAACAGGCTGATGACTTTGTGATCTTCTGGTGTCAGCGCTGACAGCTGGGCCCAAGTGGTTCCACGCTCGGCACAGTAGCGCTCACGCTTCTCCAGGTATGAACCAGCCGGGATATAGAGCGCGTTGCAGGCGGCAACCTCTTGGGATGACAGGGCAGCAACTGAAGGCTTGTAGAAGGTGTGCCGTGCGGTCGGCATCAAAGCTTCTGGACGGGTAAGGTTGGCGCTCAGGGCTCCGATCGCTGTCACGCCATCCAGGCCAGGGCGGTTGACCAATGCTGCGCTATGGAGGGACGTAGGTTGGCCGGTGATCTTGTCATAGGGAAAGACCGCGGACAGAAAACGGTATTCGCCATTGCTGAGATGTTCGAGGGCACGTGGCGTCCAACGCGCCTTGATCCACAGGCCGGAACCTTCGCGCCACTCCACGTCCTTGAACCAGCCTGCTGCCGGTGCTGGCTGGCCATTTTGCTCCGCCAGCAACGTCTGGTGCTCGTAGTCAATGACCAACTCGTTCTGCGCGGCTTTCACCTTGGCAATGAGGCCTTGGGCAATATTGCCATCCAGATACCATTTGCGTGTTGGCGTGTCGAAGGGGCGGCCATCGACGGCATTGAAGAAGCCTGCCGGTAGCAGCCGGTGCCAGCCGTTCTGGATATGGGCAGTCTCCATAGTGACGACGGTCAGGCCTGAGTCTTTGTGTTCGGGGTTGCTACGCAGGGCAACCATTATGTCGGTGAGAGTCGATTGGGTCATGGCAGGTGGTCCGTAGGGAGCGGACCTGCTCAGCAAGTCCGCTTATTTGATTCAAGCAGGCAGCTGGCCAATCAGCTCGGTCAGCATCTGGTCACGCAACAGCTTGCTACGCTCGTGGTCCAGCAGGCGGCCATACTTCTCATTGATCGGATCGCCCATGACCTTGTTGCCCCAACCATCCTTCTCACCGTCAGTAGCTGCGACCAGCTTTTCCAATAGCTCGAATTCGGCAGCGGGGATCTCAAACTGTGCCATCAGTTCAGCACGCTTCAGCACCCAAACCTCGCGCGCCGCACTGGAAACGACTGACTCCATACGGTTTTTTTGTACCGGAAATTCCTTGGCGCGGCGCTCAAGGTTCTCTTTCAGTTGGGACTGGCTACTAACTGCCTGTTCAGCTAGTGCCAGGGTCTGCCGGGCAGCCTGAATCTCTTCGGCGGTAACCGCGTTTTTCAAGGCATGAGCCGCTATGCTCGCCTGTGACTGAGCGGCCAACAAATCGGCTTTTGCACGAGGAATAAGGTTCATTTCCATATTTCGGTGTTCAGCCATAGCCGCATCCAAAGTGGCTTTGGCATCCACATAGATGCGGGTTGCGTTCAGGATATTCATACCAGTCTCCTCAGACGCCCAGAATGACTTTTTCGGCCAGGCCGGTGAGTTTGTGTTTTTGGTACTCATCGGCGGGTTTTGCCAGTGCGTTCATGACATGAATATCTTCGCTACTGGTTTGCGAAAGAGCTTCCACAGTGCTGCCCTGCTTGGCGGCATACTCTTCACGTTTTTTTACATATTGGGCTTCGGTTAAGCCGTATTTAAAAGCAACTTGACGCTCTTCAGGGGTTACTTGATTACTCATGGCGGTCTCTCCTTACGCCACCGGATACGGTGGTCATTGAATCGGTTTGTGATTGGGTGGCTGATCAGTCTTTATTCAGGTCACCTCCTTTTCACGTGCTTTCGCCTCATCCGCCAAGCGATATACATGCTGGATGGAGATGCCAAAGTGGCGTGCCGTGTTTCGCGCTGTACTCGTCTTCAAGTGCTCACCTACCAACAACCCCACCAGGCGCGCTCTCAAATTGTTGCAGGAGGCAATGTAAACGCCGCCTCCGCACCCTGCAGTTGATGAAAGGCCACGTACCATGGCCTTTTTAATGATCCAGCGCTCACGCTCAGATTCGACGATTCCACACAGGGATTGCTCGATGAAGTCCAAAAATTCAGCCGTATGGCAGCGCCACTTGAACACAGCGTTCGAGCCCTCTTGGCAGAGCTGTTGATTCTCCAGGATCGGCGCGATTTCACGGCTGCGAATGTGCATTTGAGCAGCCGCCTGCCGGGCGGCTTCAGGTGAGCTCTGCCACAGGTCATAGACCCGCTTTTCATTCACGAATTTGGCGGTGCTTGCGATACGCCCCACGCTGTAGTGCGCTGGGCCAAACTCTTGCGCCAGGCAAAAGCTTATTGGTCGTACCAGGCGTGCAGACTCCGGGCGTTCTTTGAGTTCCCATTCCGCCACATCGACGACTTGTGCCATAAAGACAGACCACAGCGAGTTGTCCTGTAAAACGCTCACTGCGGGTTCGTGTATAAGGTCAGCAACGGTGAAAGTGATCACGCCGGTCTCCTGTGTTTAACTAACCCATGTTTTACAGGGTCAGCAGGGCGAGACGAGTTATGGTGATTTCTGGTGTATGGAAGCAGGCTGAAAGGATGGCGTATCCTGTTGGTTGATCACCACCAAGATCACAACCAACAGAGGATGGATACGCCATGTCCAAGTCTAACCTGCATGCTCTTTCACAACCAGAGGCGACCACGAACGATCCCTTGCACGATCTGATCCGACAGGGTGCCCGTGACCTGATTGCGCGGGCTGTCGAGTCTGAGCTTCAGGGGCTACTGGATCAGTATGCCGATGTATTGACACCCGATGGTCGCAAGGCGGTAGTCCGAAACGGTCATTTACCCAAGCGCAGCCAATTTATGTTGATGTGGAGACTCTTAGCTTACT